>Ga0228536_1000230_pt1 | contig 135685 bp, 123 predicted proteins | sample SJ1Smetagenome_FD_168611 | JGI IMG/M metagenome (GOLD analysis project Ga0228536, IMG submission 168611) | Enriched culture of PCE-dechlorinating microbial communities from Ithaca, New York, USA - SJ1.S | ecosystem: Engineered > Modeled > Simulated communities (microbial... > Unclassified...
ATAGTCGCGCATTGGCACGCTGCCCTGGGCGTAGCCGATCACCACGTCCACCTTGCCCTCGGACAGGAGCTTCTTCGCCACCTCGCGGATCTTCTGGGCTATGGCTTGATTATCCATCAGGCCACCTTCCGGATGTCTTTGATCAGGTGCTGGGCCGGGCCCAGGGCCTTGACCGCCTCGGTGACGGCGGTCACGGTCTTTTGGAACTTCTCGGCCTCGGCCGAGGAGATCCAGGAAAAGTGCAGACGACCGGGCTCCAGGCCCACGTACTCCAGCAGATTCTTCAGGACGGCGAACCGCCGCCGGGCGAACATGTTGCCAGCAATATAGTGGCAGTCGCCCGGGTGTCAGCCGGAGACCCAGACCCCGTCGACTCCCTTGCGGAAGGCTTGGAGGATGAACTTGGGGCTCATCCGGCCGGTGCAGGGGATGCGGATCACGTGGATGTTGGGCGGATACTGGAGCCGGCTGACGCCGGCCAGGTCCGCGGCTCCATAGGAGCACCAGTTGCACAGGAAGGCCGCGATGCGCGGCTGGAATTCAGCTTGATCACTCATGGGCGCACCCCTCGCTCCTTACAAGATGGCCTCGATCTGGGCCATGACGTCCTGGGTGGTGAAGCCGCGCAGGTTGGGGGCCCCGGAGCGGCAGGAGGCCACGCAGGTGCCGCAGCCCTTGCACAGCGCCTCGTTGACCACCGCCAGGCCCTTGTCGTCCTGGCTGATGGCGTTGTAGGGGCAGACCGTCCAACAGACGCCGCAGCCCACGCACTTGCGCTGCTCGATGAAGGCCACCGTGCCCGGCAGGCTCAGCTCGGGGCTCGACAGCACCGTCACCGCCCGGGCCACCGCGGCCTGGGCCTGGGCCACCGCCTCCTCGATGGGCTTGGGATAGTGGGCCAGGCCGCACATGAAGACGCCGTCGGTGGCGAAGTCCACCGGACGCAGCTTCTGGTGGGCCTCCAGGAACCAGCCGTCCTCGTCCAGGGGCACCTTGAACATCTGGGCCAGGTCGTTGGCCTTGTGGCTGACGATGGCCGTGGCCAGACCCACCAGGTCGGCCTCGATCAGCAGGTCGCGGCCCAGGATGTGGTCGCGCACGGTGAGGCTGACCTTGTCGCCATTGGCCATCGCCTGGGGCTTGTGCTCCAAGTCGTAGCGCACGAAGAGCACGCCCTTCTCGCGGGCCTCCTTGTAGAGCAACTCGCGCTCGCCAAAGGTGCGCATGTCGCGGTAGAGGATCACCACCTGGCAGTCGGGGTTGTGCTCCTTGAGCCACAGCGCGCTTTCCACCGAGTGGGTGCAGCAGACCTTGGAGCAGTAGGGGCGCGCCGGCTCGCGGCTGCCCACGCACTGGATGAAGACCGCGGTGCCGATCTTCTTGGGATCCACCTCGCCGGCCATGATGGCCGCGTCCAGCTCCAGGTGGGTCTTGACCGCCGGGTGCTGGCCATAGAGGTACTCGGTGGGCCTGTATTCGCCGGCGCCGATGGCGATGATCGCCGCGCCGTGCTCCAGGACCTCCTCGCCCTCCGGTCCGGCCAGGGTGGTCTTGAAGTTGCCCACGAAGCCGTCCACCGTCTGGACGCTGGTGTTGAGGTGGGTGGTGATCAGGGGGTTGCCCTGCACCTGGGCGGCCAGGTCCTGGATGTAGCCCTGCACGTCCTCGCCCAGGGCGGTGGTGCGGATCATGCGGGCGTTGCCGCCCAGGGTGTTGTCGCGCTCCACCAGGTGGCAGGCGAAGCCCTGACGGGCCAGCTCCAGGGCCGCGTTCATGCCGGCGATGCCGCCGCCGATGACCATGGCCCCGGGATTGACCGTGAGTTCCACCTCCTGCAGGGGCTGCAGCAGGCTGGCCTTGGCCACCGCCATGCGCACCAGGTCCTTGGCCTTCTCGGTGGCCATCTCCGGCTCGCCGGAGTGGACCCAGGAGTCCTGGTTGCGGATGTTGGCCATGTCAAAGAGGTACTTGTTCAGCCCGGCGCTGACCAGGGTCTCCTGGAACAAGGGCTCGTGGGTGCGCGGGGTGCAGGCCGCCACCACCACCCGGTTCAAGCCATGCTCCTTGACCACTTGGGCCATCTTGTCCTGGGTGTCCTGGGAGCAGGTGAACAGGTTGTTCTCCACGAACTCCACGAAGGGCAGCTTGGCGGCGTATTCCGCCACCGCCTTGACGTCCACCACCCCGGCGATGTTGATCCCGCAGGAGCAGACGAAGACGCCGATGCGCGGGGTCTCGCCCCGCACGTCCACCGCCTTGGGGGTCTCCTTGACCTGGGCCAGGGAGCCCCGGGCGCTGCTGAGCTTGCCCGCCGCCGCGCAGGCCGCGGCCGAGGCCTCCACCACCGAGAGCGGGATGTCCTTGGGACCGGCCAGGGCGCCGCAGGCGTAGATGCCCGGGCGGCTGCTGGCCACCGGGGCGAAGGAGCCGGTCTTGAGGAAGCGGCTGGCCTTGAGCTCGATGCCCAGGCTCTTGGCCAGCTCCACGGTGCTGTCGGGGATCTCCAGACCCTGGGAGAGCACCACCATGTCGAAGACTTCCTCGCGGGCCTGGCCGTCCTCGGTGGCGTACTCGATGGTCAGGGACTTGTCCTCCAGCTCGCCGATGGAGTGGATGCGGCTGCGGATGAAGCGCACCCCCGAGGCCTTGGCGTTCTCGAGATAGCGCTCGAAGTCCTTGCCGAAGGTGCGCATGTCCATGTAGAAGATGGCCGCGTCCAGCCCGTGGTGGCTGTGCTCCTTGGCGATCACGGATTCCTTGATGGCGTACATGCAGCAGACCGAGGAGCAGTAGGCGTGGTCGCAGGCGTGCACGTCGCGGGAGCCCACGCACTGGATCCAGGCGATCTTCTTGGGCTCGCGCTCGTCGCTGGGCCGCACCAGGTGGCCCATCCAGGGGCCGCTGGCGGCCAGGATGCGCTCGAACTCCATGGCGGTGACCACGTTGGTGAACTGGCTGTACTGGTATTGGATGTAGACCGAGGGGTCGAAGGCCTTGAATCCCGCGGACAGGATCACCGAGCCGACCTTGATGTCGCGCACGACCTCCTTGTCCTCGTAGTTCACGGCCCCGGTGGGGCACTGCTTCTCGCAGTTGCCGCACTTGCCCTTGGTCATCTTCAGGCAGTTGGTGGGATCGATGCCGTACTTGAGGGGAACCGCCTGGGCGTAGCGCACGTAGATGGCCTTGCGGGTGTCCAGGCCCTCGTTGTACTCGTTGTCGACCTTTTTGGGGCACTTGCCGGTGCAGGCCCCGCAGGCGATGCACTTGTTGAGGTCCACGTAACGCGGGTGGCTGATCACCTTGGCGGTGAAGTCGCCCTCCTCACCCGCGATATCCACCACCTCGGAGAGCGTGAGGAGCTCGATATTGATATGCCGGCCGACCTCGACCAGTTTGGGGGAGATAATTCACATTGCGCAGTCATTGGTGGGGAAGGTCTTGTCCAGTTGGGACATGACCCCACCAATGGCAGGCCCCTTTTCCACCAGATAGACGTAGTAGCCGGAGTTGGCCAGGTCGAGGGCGGCTTGCATCCCGGCGATGCCGCCCCCCACCACCATCACCGCTCCCGTGACGTTTCTGCCTGCACTCATGGGCGCTCCCTCGCGCTTGGGGTGGATTGTATGGTTTTCACCTATCAATTTGGGGGTTAAAAAGCCCCGCCGTCCGTGAACGGCGTGGCGACGGGCCTTGTACGGCCAGACCCCATTTCGACCGAATTTAGGCTAGGTAGCCTGCCTGGCCGCTCCCCCGGCGGCCTCCGCGAACCCGGCGACCATTGTCACCGCGTTCACAAAGTACCCTCTTACCTATACTCGGAGCTATGACCTGTCAAGCCTGGAAATCGGCTGGTTCCGCATTGAATGAACGTTCATTTACCGCCATGGCCGATCACGATGGATCACGATAGGCAACGCCGAACCACCCGATCGCTGGCCGCCCCCTCTTCGGTCAGCTCCACGTCGATCATCTGCCCCGGGCCGGCCTCCACCCGTTGGCCCACGTAGTCGGGTTGGATGGGCAGTTCGCGTTGGCCGCGGTCGACGAGCACCAACAACTCGATGCGCCGGGGCCGGCCGAAGTCGATCAGGGCGTCCAGGGCCGCGCGCACCGTGCGTCCGGTGTAGAGCACGTCGTCCACCAGCACCACCACCCGCTGGTTGATGGGGAAGTCGATGGCGGTGCGCCCCACCTTGGGGCGGCTGTGCAACCGGGTCCAGTCGTCGCGGTAGAGGGTGATGTCCATCACCCCGGTGTCCGGGCCCAGGCCAGTCCGCCGGGCCAGTTCGGCCTGGAGGCGTGCGGCCAGGTGCGCCCCGCCGGTGCGGATGCCCACCAGGCACAGTTCTCCCGCCCCGGGGTGGCGAGATGCGAGCTGCCGGGCCAAATCCACCAGCATTTCCTGGACTTGGGGAGCCGGGAACAGCACCTCCCCCTCTGGTCCGGACATGGTTCCTCCGGTTGTTGGGCTATTGCCAGGAATTCCTTATATAACCCTGATCGCGGGATGGACTCAAGCCTTTTCACAGGCCATGACCCGGACCGGATAAATTCTGGCCCTCCGGGGCTTGACCTGGAACCCCGGCCAGTCTATAAATGCCGCCAGGCGCCGGAGTGGCGGAATTGGTAGACGCAGGGGACTCAAAATCCCCCGATCCTTGCGATTGTGCGAGTTCGAGTCTCGCCTCCGGCACCAATAATATCAAGTGCCTTCACGCCGCGCGGTGGCTTCCGGGAGCCTTCCGCGCGGCGCCTTTTTGGGGGGCTGGGGGGATGGGCGGGGCGCAAACCTGGCGCACTTCGAACCGCCGCGCCGGCAAGCAGGCATCGTTGAGCAGGCCCCGCGCCCGGGGCGGAGCCTGGCCCGCGTATCAAAAGTTCACCAATTCAGATCCGGTCGCCATCTCCACCGCGGCCGCGATAGCCTGGGCCACCTCACGCGCCAGCTTGAGCCGACGGGGCTCCTGGTCCCAGGTGGTGGCGGCCTGGTCGAAATCTCGGGGATGATGGCTCATGCGACGGACTCCCTTGCGCGAGCCGGGCGGCGGCCAGGCCCGGGTGAGGTGGCGCCGGACAATGTCACCCTGGTTCGCGCCCCCTCCGGCCATCGCCGCCCGCCGCTTGGGGAGGGACGGACGCTGGCCCGGTTGGCCATGACCTCTGGCCGCCGGCGAGGGCGCGGGACAATCGCCCCCGGGAACGGCCCTGGGGTTGTTGCTTGACTAATGATCATTAATATTTCTTTATCATAAATTAATTATTGTTTTTCGAGTATCTCATGTTATCATCCCTCCAACCTCAACCCCAGCTATGCGAGGAGGGAGATCATGACGCGCATGCAGCAGTTGAGCCGTCGGTTCCGGATGTTCTTCCTGTTGGTCCTGGGCGCGATCCCGCTGTTGGCCGGCCTGTTCTGGTTCAATCTCGAGCTGATGCTGGAGGGCCGTTTCAGCCTCGTCTGCATCTACCAGGGCATCGACCCCGGCCTGGTGCGGGGGCCGGTGACCCCTGGCATGAAGCTCCTGGGCTTCCTGGTCTCCATGCTGCCGGGGGCGTTGCAGATGGCGGCCATGTGGAGCCTGGCCCGGCTGTTCGGCGAGTTCGCCCGGGGCGAGCTGTTCAGCGGGACCACGGTGGGGCTGTTGGCCCGCACCGGCTGGGTGTTGCTGGCGGCCCAGGGGGCGGGGATGCTGGCCGGCTCCCTGACCACCCTGGTGCTGACCATGCACAACCCGACCGGCCAGCACATGATCAGCTTCTCCCTGTCCGGTGCGCAGATCATGGGCGCCTGCCTGGGGCTGGCCTTGGTCTTCGCCGCCCGGGTCCTGGACGAGGCCCGCCTGCTGCGCGAAGCTGATTCCCTGACCATCTAGGAGCGCGCCATGCCCATAATCGTCAACCTGGACGTGATGCTGGCCCGGCGCAAGATGTCCTCCAAGGACCTGGCCGAGGCCATCGGCATCACCCCCCAAAACCTCTCCACCCTCAAGACCGGCCGGGCGCGGGCGGTGCGCTTCAGCACCCTGGAGGCCATCTGCCGGGTGCTGGAGTGCCAGCCCGGCGACGTGCTGGAGTACGAACCCTAGACGCGGGCCGCGCGGGGGGCGGGCCGGCGGCGGCCCCAGGGTCGGGCGGGGTCTAGAGGCGGTCCAACACCCCGCGCACCGTGGTCAGGAGGTCGGCCTTGCGGTAGGGCTTGGCCACGTAGCCGGCGGCGCCGGATTCCAGCGAGGCCTTCACCTGGCCGTTGGCCGAGTAGCCGCTGGCGATGACCACCTTGGCCTTGGGGTCCCGGGCCAGGATCTCCTGCAGGCACTTGTGGCCGCCCATGCCCGGCATGCCCAGGTCCATCACCACCAGGTCGATGGCCGCGTCCGAGGCCTGGTGGATGGCCAGGGCCTCCTCGCCGCTGGCGGCGGTCAGCACCCGATAGCCCATGCTCTCCAGGGCGCGGCCGGCCAGCTCGCGCAGGGCCGGCTCGTCGTCCACCACCAGCACCGTCTCCTCGCCCCGCAACAGCGGCTCGGGCGGGGCGGGCTCGGCCGGGACCGCCGTGTCCAGGGTCGGCTGCACCGGCAGGTAGACCTTGAAGGTGGCCCCCAGGCCGGGTTCGCTGTAGCAATAGACGTGGCCGCCGTGGTTCTTGACGATGCCGTAGACCGTGGACAACCCCAGCCCGGTGCCCTTGCCCGCCGCCTTGGTGGTGAAGAAGGGATCGAAGATGTGCTCCAGGTCCGCACCGGGAATGCCGTGGCCGCTGTCGGAGACCTGCAACAGCACGTGGCGTCCGGGATGGGCCTCCAGGTGTTGGGCGCAATACTCCGCCCCCAGCACCACCTCCTGGGTCTCGATCAACAGCCGGCCGCCCTCGGGCATGGCGTGGCCGGCGTTGGTGGCCAGGTTGAGCAACACCTGCTCCATCTGGCTGCCATCGGCGTTGATCAGGGGCAGGTCCGGGGCCAGGTGGGTCTCGATGGCGATCATCTTGGGCAGGGAGTGGGCCAGCATCTTCAGGACCAGGCCCACGGTGGCGTTGAGGTTGGTGGGTTTGAGATCGGTCTCGGCCTTGCGGCTGAAGGCCAGGATCTGCTTGACCAGGTCGCGGGCCCGGGAGGCCGATTGCAGCACCAGGCCCAATTCCTCCACCGGGGCCTGCCCCTCCTTGGCGTTGTCCTGGGCGATCTCGGCGTAGCCCATGATGGCGGCCAGGATGTTGTTGAAATCGTGGGCGATGCCTCCGGCCAGGGCGCCGATGGCCTCCATCTTCTGGGACTGGCGCAGTTGGGCCTCCAGCCGCCGGGTCAGGGTGACGTCGCTGAAATTGACCACCAGGCCCTGGCTGTGGCCAGCGGGGCCGGGCAGCTCCGCCGCGCTGATCATCACGTCGCGGACCTCGCCGTTCTTGGCCACGAGCCTGGCCTCCTGGCCGTGAATTCCGCCCTGGGCCAGCAGGCCGCGGAACAGGTCCCGAGTCCTGGTCTGGCAGCTCCGGCGGGGCCAGGGGCGCGCGTCGGCCCAGGATCTCATCCGGCCGCCAGCCAAAGACCCGGCTGAAGGCCGGGTTGACGAAGCTGACCAGGCCCTGGTGATCATAGACCACCACCGGGTCGGCGATGGCCTCCAGGATGGTGTGCAGACGCCGCTCGCTGGCCTCCAGGTCCAGGCGCGCCCGCTTGCGGCCGGAGATGTCGCGCAGGAAGACCAGGGCCCCCGCCCGCCCCTGGTACAGGAACGGCACCGCCGCCACCTCGGCGTCCACGCTGGCCCCGTCCAGGCGCAGGCAGCGCTCCTCCACCATGGACACCGCCTGGCGGCCCTGGTTCAGGCGGCGGATGCGCTCCCGGATCTGGGCCCGGTCTCCGGGGTGGAAACGGTCCAGCACCGGCTGGCCCAGCAACTGGTCGGCCGAATCCGCCCCGAACAGGCGCAGCGCGGCCTGGTTGGCATAGGCGAAGCGTTGATCGGTCTGGATGAAGATGGCCTCCGGCGCGTTCTCCACCAAGGCCTGGAAGCGGGCCTCGCTCTCGCGCAGCCCCTGCAAGGCCCGCAGGCGGTCCCGGAACTTCCACACCGCCTCCATCAGCAGGGTCAGCTGGCGCAGATCGGCCACGGTGTAGTCCGCCGGCTTGTTGGCCACCGCGGCCACCGCGATCAGCTCCGCGTCCAGGAAGACCGGGATGGCGCAAATCCGCTCCAGCGGCGCATGCCCGGCGGGGCGCTCGCGACGCGGGGAAAGGGTGTCCTGGAAGTCGTTGATCACCAGGGGCGCCCGCCGCTCCCGCACCTCCTCCCAGATGCCGGCGTGGGCCAGAGAGTGGACTCCCTGGGGCTGGTTGATCCGGCACTGCTCCCGGACCCGTCGGGACCAGGTGTTGAGTTGAATCCCCCCCTCATCCTCCCGGTGGTGGTGGATGTAGCCCAGGCTGCTGTTGGTGAGCGTCAGGGCCTCCTCCAGGGCGTGGTCCAGAAGCTCCTGCTCGGAGTCCACCCGCAGCTGGGAGATGCGCAGCAGGCCCTCCAGCCGGGCCTCCTCCTGCCGCCGCAGGGTGATATCCTGGATCGAGGAGACCCGGTGGCGTAGACGGCCCTGGGCGTCGCTCACGCTGACCAGCTCGATCTGCACCGGGAAGCTGGTCCCGTCCGCGCGCAGCATGGCCGCCTCGTAGCCGACCTGGCCGGTGGCGTCGCATTCGGCGATGCACTGAGCCACCCGCTCCCGGTCGGCCGGGTCATAGATGGACAGGATCGGCCGCCCGGCCATCTCCTCCACCGTCCGCCCCAGCATCCGGGCCAAGGCCGGGTTGCAGGCCAGGAAGGTGTTGTCGCCCGGCAGGCCGATGGCCATGCCGTGGGCGCTGAAGCGAAAGGCGTCGGCCCACAGGCGCAGCTCGCGCTGGGACTCGCGCTCCGCGCCGCGATCGCGGAAGGTCAGCACCAGGCCGGTCACCCGGCCGGCGTCGTCGTGGATGGGGGCGTGGCTCAGGGAGACGGGGTTCAGGCTTCCGTCCCGGGCCTGGAGCAGCACCGTCCCCGGCGGGCGGGCGGCCCCCCCGTCCCGGAGCAGGTCCGGGATCAGGTCGTCCAACCGGCGCTGGTCGTCGTCGTCCTCCCGCAGCCGCAGGACCTCTGACAACGGCTGGCCCTGGGCCTCGGCCTGGCTCCAGCCGGTGAGGCGGTGGGCCTCGGTGTTGAGCAGCTCCACCCGGCCGTTGGCGTCGCTGGTGATCAGGGCGTCGGCCATGCCGGCCAGGGCGGCGGCCAGGGTCTGCCGGCCGGCGGCCGCCCGCCGCCGGGAGCGGCGCAGGGCCTGGTTGAGCACGCTGATCAACACCCCGCTGATCACCAGCATCAGCCATTGCGCCAGATCGTGCGGCTCGCCGATGTGGAAGGAATTGACGGGGGGCGCCAGGAAGAAGGCCACGCAGGCCGCGGACAGGAAGGTGGCGGCCAGGCCCGGCCCCAGGCCGCCCAGGTGGGCGCTGACGATGATGGGCAAGACGAAGAGGATCAGCAGGGGGCGATCGCCAAAGGCCACCCCCAGGCCGAACCGCGCCAGCAGGGTGAGCAGGACCAGCGCCATGGCCAGCAGGTAGGGGGCTGTTTCCCGCCAGAGCGGAGCCCTTGGCGGCTGGTTCGGGGGAGTCCAGGCCGTGTCCGCCGTCATCGCTCCTTCCGTCTTGTCCGGTGGCGCCAAGGATGCGTCGGCCCGCGTGGAATGTGGCCAGATCGATCACCCAGTCATACCATGTAATTTTAGCGCAACCCCGCCGCGCCTGGTCAGCAAATATTAACCCCGCCCTCGCCATCCCGGCCGGCCAGCTCCCATCCCGGGACGGCGGCCCGAAATTGCCCGTCCGCCCTGTCTCGTGCTAGGATTGATCCCAAGGATGCCATGAACCTCGATCTGGGGAGCCATGCCCGCCCCTCCGGCGGCCCCCGGACGGTTCGGCGTCGGCCGCTGGCTTGCCCCGGCCAGCGGACCCAGGGAAGCGGACACCACCGTGATATGATCAACCCCATCCCGCAACCGGGGCCTCACCTCCCGCCGCCAGCCAACGGCCGGATGTCGACCACGCCCCGTGATCCCGGCGGGCCGAGGCAAGCATGGCGCTGGCTATCATCCACGAACTGGCGAGCAACGCCGCCCTCCTGCTGGTCCTGAGCTTCCTTTACGTCCAGATCCACCGCCGCTGGGAGGGCCACCGCCTGCGGGGCCAGGTCCTGGGCGGCATCCTTTTCGGCGGGGTGGCGGTGGGGGTGATGCTCAGTCCCCTGCACCTGCTGCCGGGGGTGGTCTTCGACACCCGCTCGGTGGTGATCAGCGTCGGGGGCCTGTTCGGCGGCCCCCTGGTGGCGGCCATCACCTTCGTCATGGCCAGCGCCTATCGCGTCTGGCTGGGCGGGGACGGGGCGTTGATGGGCGTCCTGGTCAGTTTCTGCTCGGCCGGCCTGGGCGTGGCCTATCACTACTGGAAGCGCCGCGAGCCCCGGGCCATGACCGCCCCGCGCCTCTATGGCTTCGGCCTGCTGGTTCACCTGGTGATGCTGGCCTGCACCCTGGCCCTGCCCGGCGAGATGACCTGGCGGGTGCTGCGGGACATCTCCCTGCCGGTGATCCTCATCTATCCCCTGGCCACCCTGCTCCTCGCCCTGTTGATGCGCGACATGGAGGCCCAGAACGAGGCCGCCCGCCGCCTGCGCCTCAGCGAAGAGCGTTATCGCCGCATCGTGGACACCGCCAACGAGGGCATCTGGGTCATCGACCCCAGCCAGAAGACCCTGTTCGTGAACCAGAAGATGGCCGGGATGCTGGGCTCTCGGCCCGAGCAGGTGATCGGCCGCCGCCTGCCGGAGTTCATCCCCCCCGAGGACCTGCCCATCCACGAGCAGCAGATGGAGCTGCGCCGCCAGGGCGTCGCCGACCGCTACGAGCGCCGCTTCCTTCGCCGCGACGGCAGCCTGGGCTGGGCCATCATCTCGGCCTCGCCGCTGTTCGAAAACGGGGTCTTCGCCGGCTCCCTGGCCATGTTCAGCGACATCAGCGACCGCAAGCAGGCCGAGGATGAGCTGCGCGCCAACCAGAAGCGCCTCCAGGCCATCCTGGAGGCCAGCGCCGATCCGGTGGCGGTCTACGACCAGGAAGGCAACGTCACCTTCGTCAACCCCGCCTTCACCCGGGTCTTCGGTTGGGAGCCCCAGGAGGTCCTGGGCCGGCGGATACCCTTCGTGCCCCCGGACCAACAGGAGCAGACCAGCGAGACCATCCGCCAGCTCTACCAAAGCGGAGGCCCCTTGACCCTGCAGACCAAGCGGCTGACCAAGCAGGGGGGCCTGCGCGACATCGTCATCAGCGCCGCCGGCATCCCCGACGCCGAGGGCCGCATCACCGGCATGGTGGTCAACCTCACCGACGTCACCCACACCAACCGCCTGGAGGCCCAACTGCGCCAGGCCCAGAAGATGGAGGCCATCGGCACCCTGGCCGGGGGCATCGCCCACGATTTCAACAACATCCTGGCCGCCATCCTGGGCTATGCCGAGATCGCCCTGCAACTGGGCCAGGAAGGACTGCCCAACCACCAGGAGCTGGCCCAGGTCATCCAGGCCACCGAGCGGGCGCGCAACCTGGTCAAGCAGATCCTGACCTTCAGCCGCAAGGCCGAGGCCGACCTGCGGCCCCTGGACCTCAACCAGGCGGTGCGCCAGGCGCTGAACCTGCTGGGGCCGACCCTGCCCAAGATGGTGCGCATCGAGGCCCACCTGGAGCCGAACCTGGAGCTGGTGCGGGCCGACGCCACCCAGATGGAGCAGGTGCTGCTGAACCTGGCCGGCAACGCGGCCGACGCCATGCCCGAGGGCGGACGGCTGTTGATCGAGACCCAGAACCTCATTCTGGGCGAGGACGATTGCGACCAGCACCTGGAGCTGAAACCAGGGCGCTACGTGATGCTGACGGTCTCCGACACCGGGATGGGCATCAGCCCCCAGGTGATCGAGCATATCTACGATCCCTTCTTCACCACCAAGGGCGTGGGCCGGGGCACCGGCCTGGGGCTGTCCACCGTCTTCGGCATCGTCAAGGGCCATGGCGGCGAGCTGACCTGTTACAGCGAACCCGGCCAGGGGGCCACCTTCAAGGTCTACCTGCCGGTGCCGCCGGCCCTGGACCAGGCGGTCCCGGCCGAGCCCGCCCCGCCCGAGCCGCCGGTGCGGGGCGAGGAGACGGTGCTGCTGGTGGACGACGAGGCCGCCCTGCGCGACCTGGGGCGGCAGGCCCTGGAAGGGGCGGGCTATCGGGTGCTGACCGCCGCCAGCGGCGAGGAGGCCCTGGCCATCCACCAGGCCCGGGGCGCGGCCATCGACCTGGTGGTGATGGACCTGGGCATGCCGGGCATGGGCGGCCAGCGCTGCCTGCGGGAGATCCTGGCCCGGGACCCCAAGGCCAAGGTGGTCATCGCCAGCGGGTACTCGGCCAACGGCCAGGTGAAGGCCTCGCTGGAATCCGGCGCGGCTGGCTACGTGGCCAAGCCCTTTCGCCGGGCCGACCTTCTCACCACCATCCGCGACGTCCTGAACCGGGACTAGGTGACGCCGCCCGGGGAGTTGGCGACCCGGTCGATCGGGAAGGTCTTTCTCACCCTCCCGGCCGGCGCGCGAAATTTTTACGCGCCCCGCGTCGACCAAAGCCGCTAGTGCTGACAAAACCTGGTTGAATTAACAACATAATGTCGGCTAGGGCGCCCCTGGCCGGATTCGTGCAAAAGCCACCCGCGATCCCGACCCAGGGCGGCGAAGAATCGCCGCTTGTCAATCAAATGTTTGTTGGATACAGTTGTTTGAAAGCAGCCGTCCCCAACGCCAGCCCCACGGGCAGGAGAACATGGACCATCCCAAACGCGACGCCAGCCACGACCAGACCCGGGAGCGGATCCTGGACGAGGCCGAGCGTCTTTTCGCCGCCCTGGGCTTTGCCGCGGTCACGGTGCGCCAGATCACCCAGGCCGCCCAGACCAACGTCGCGGCGGTCAACTACCACTTCGGCGGCAAGGAGAACCTCTATTTGGAGGTCTTCCGCCAGCGCTGGGTGCCCCGCGCCCGGCGCATCTGGGCCCGCCTGGAGCCCCTGGAGGCCCGCCAGGATTACACCCTGGCAGAGGTGGTGCGCGCCATCGCCGAGGCCATGTTCATGAGCTTCACCGATGAGGACGAGCGCGTGCGCCATTCGATGCTCATGATGCGCGAGGTGACCAAGCCCAGCGCCGCCTTCGAGATGGTGTCCGCCGAGGCCACCCGCCCTGCCCTGGGCCTGGTGCGCCGGCTCCTGGGCAAACGCCTGCCCGGGGTGGACGACCAGCGCCTGTCGCTGTACTGCCTGAGCATCTTTTTCCAGGTCCTGCACTTCAACTTCGCCCGCAACCTGGTCACCAAGGCCACGGGACGCGTCTACGACGACCAGTTCCTGACCCTGCTGGTGGATCACCTGACCGACTTCTCGGTGCACGGCATGGCCGGCGCGCGCGCCCGGGAGCATGAAGCATGACATCCCCGCGTCCTTGGCTGGCCCTGGCCTGCCTGCCGCTCCTGGCCGGCTGCCTGAAGCTGGGCCCTGACTTCGCCCCACCCGCCCCACCGGTGCCGCCGCCGGCCGCATACCAGCACCAGGCCGCCGGGCCGGGGGTCTACGCCGAGGCGGACGCCTGGTGGAAGGAGCTCAAGGAGCCGGAGTTGGACGCCCTGGTGGACCAGGCCCTGGCGCGCAACCAGGACCTGGTCAAGGCCGCCGGCCGGGTGCTGGAGGTGCGGGCCAACCTGGTCCAGGCCGGGTCGGCGCGTTGGCCGGCCTTGAACCTCAACGCCGCCGGCCAGCGCCAGCGCGCCCAGAGCGTCTCGCCCCTGACCGGCCAGCCCCTGGCGGCGACGGTGGACGGCTACAATCTCTCCCTGGCCGCCAGCTTCGAGCTGGACCTCTGGGGCCGGGTGGCGCGCACCGAGGAGGCGGCCCGGGCCGACCTGCTGGCGGTGGAGGAAAACCGCCGGGTGGTGGCCCAGACCGTGGTGGCCGAGGTGGTGACGGCCTTCCTGGAGACCCAGGCCCTGGACCGGCGCATCCAGGTGGCCGAGAAGACCATCGCCGCCTATGGCCACAGCGTGGATTTCCTGGATGGCCGCTACCGGCGCGGCCTGGCCGGGGCCCTGGACCTGCACCAGGCCCAGCGCGCCCTGGCCCAGGCCCGGGCTCTCCTGCCCGGCCTGCGACAGGAACTGGGGCTCAAGCGCCAGAGATTGCTGGTCCTGGCCGGCGACTATCCCCGCTCCCGGGAGGCCCTGGCCCTGCCCGCGGACTATTACCGTCAGCCGCCCCCGGTGCCGGCCGGCCTGCCCTCGGAGCTCTTGCTGCGCCGGCCCGACCTCCGGGCGGCCGAGGCCAACCTGCACGCGCTGACCGCCCGGGTGGGCGCGGCCCGGGCGGCCCGCTTCCCCCGCATCAGCCTCACCGGGGGTTTCGGCTACGCCAGCAGCGAGCTCACCGACCTGTTCACCCCGGTCTCGGAGCTGTGGTCCATCGCCGGGGGGCTGAGCCAAAGCGTCTTCGACGCCGGCAACCTCCAGGCCGGCGAACAGGCGGCCCGCGCCCGACTGATGCAGGGCCAGGCCGAGTACGCCAAGGCGGTGCTCAACGCCTTCGCCGAGGTGGAGGGCGCGCTCCTGACCCGGCAGGAGCAATTGGAGCGCCGCCAACTGGTGCTGGCCGCCCTGGGCGAGGCCGTCAACACCCAGGAGGCGGCCGAGCGCAGCTATCTGCGCGGCCTGGCCGACTACCTGACGGTCCTGGAGTCCCAGCGCACCCGCTACGGCCTGGAGGACACCCTGGTCCTGACCGAGCAGGCCCTTCTCACCAACCGGGTCACCCTCCACCGCGTCCTGGGCGGCGGCTGGGGCAGCCCCCCGCCGCTGGACGCCAGCGCGAAAGAATGAAGCCCATGCCAGCGAAGTTTTCCCGGAAATGGCTGCACGGCGGTCTGGCCCTGTTGGTGGTGGCGGTGGGCGTGGCCGGGTTCGTGGTCCTGACCATGAGCCGCGCGCCCATCCAACCCAAGCCGCCCCGCGACCACCACCCCCTGGTCCGCGCCGTCACCGTCGAGGTCGGCCCGCTGGCGGTGGTGGTGCGGGGCGAGGGCACCGTGCGCCCCCTGTACGAGTCCACCCTGGCCAGCGAGGTGGCGGGCCGGGTGGTGAAGGTCTCCCCGGCCCTGGTCAATGGCGGGATATTCGCCAAGGGCGAGGTCCTGTTGGTGGTGGACCAGGCCGACTATCGCCTGGCGGTGACCACCGCCAAGGCCGAGGTCCACGACGCCGACACCAAGCTGCAACTGGCCCAGGCCGAGGCGGCGGTGGCCCGCGAGGAATGGCGACGCCTGGGGCGCGCCGGCGATCCGCCGGACCTGGTGGCCAAACAGCCCCAGCTGGAGGCGGCCCAGGCCCGACTGCAATCGGCCCAGGCGGCCCTGGCCCGGGCCGAGCTCAACCTGGAGCGCACCGAGATCCGGGCCCCCTTCGCCGGCCGGATCAGCGCCAAGGCCGCCGATCTGGGCCAGTACCTCAAGGCCGGGGACAAGGTGGCCACCGTCTACGCCACCCAGGCGGTGGAGATCGTCACGCCCCTGGAGGACGCCGACCTGGCCTGGCTGAAGGTGCCGGGGCTCACCGCCGGCGAGGGCCAGGGCAGCCCGGCCGAGGTGGCCACCGAGTTCGCGGGTCAGCGGATGACCTGGAAGGGACGGGTGGTGCGGGCCGAGGGCAAGGTCGACGAGCGAACCCGCCTGGTGCCGGTGGTGGTGCGGGTGGAGAACCCCTACGCCACCCGGCCGCCCCTGGCGGTGGGGGCCTACGTGCGGGTCATCCTGCGCGGCCAGGAGCTGCCCGAGGCCACCCTGCTGCCCCGGGCCGCCCTCAGGGCCGGGGGCCAGGTCTGGGTGGTGGACGACCAGGGCCGCATCACCTTCCGCGAGGTCCGGGTGGCCCGGGTGCAGGAGGAGAAGGTGCTGATCAGCGACGGCCTGGAGCCCGGCGACCGGGTGGTGACCACCCAGCTCAAGGCCGTGACCGAGGGCATGCTGGTGCGCCTGGAGGGTCAGGACGAGTCCAGCCAACCGGCCCGGGACCAGACGACCCGGCCGGACGGGGAGCGGACGTCGTGAACAAGTGGATCACCTGGTTCGCCGATAACCACGTCGCCGCCAACCTTCTGATGCTCTTCTGCGTCTTCGGCGGCTTCCTGACCCTGTTCAGCATCAAGATCGAGGTCTTCCCCGAGTTCAGCCTGGACAAGGTCAACGTGGAGGTCACCTATCTGGGCGCCTCCCCGGCCGAGGTCGAGGAGGCGGTGGTGCGCCGGATCGAGGAGCGGGTGGCCGGGGTGGAGGGCGTGCGCCGCATCGATTCGGCCGCCCGCGAGGGATTCGGGGCCATCACCGTCGAGGCGGTGCAGGGCTGGGACGTGCAGAAGCTCCTGGATGACGTCAAGTCCGAGGTGGACCGCATCACCACCCTGCCCGACGAGGCCGAGAAGCCGGTGGTCAAGGAGCTGACCCAGCGGACCCAGGTGATGTGGCTGGGGGTCCATGGCGAGGCCAGCGAGCACACCATCAAGCACCTGGCCGAGAAGGTCAAGGACGAGGTCACCACCCTGCCCGGCGTCACCGTGGCCGAGCTCTTCGGGGTGCGCCGGGGCGAGATCGTCCTGGAGGTCTCGGAGGACACCCTGCGCCGCCACAACCTGACCCTGGGCGCGGTGGCCGACAAGGTGCGCCAGGGCAGCCTGGACCTGCCCGCCGGCAGCCTCAAGACCGCCGGCAGCGAGGTTCTGGTGCGCTCCAAGGGCCGGCGTTACCACGCCGAAGAGTACGGCGACATCACCGTCCTGAGCAACCCCGACGGCAGCCGGGTCAGCCTGGACCAGTTGGCCTCGCTCACCGAGGGCTTCGAGGACATCGACCTGGCCGCCCGTTTCCAGGGCCAGCCGGCCGGCCTGATCCAGATCTACCGGGTGGCCGACCAGAACGCCCTGGGCATGGCCGAGGAGCTGCAACAGTACGTGGCTCGGATCAAGCCCACCCTGCCGGCGGGGATCGACATCGGCATCTTCGCCGACCGCTCGGTGATCCTGAAAAGCCGCCTGAACCTGCTGCTGACCAACATGGCCCAGGGCCTGGTCCTGGTGGTGCTGACCCTGTGGCTGTTCCTCAACGGCCGCCTGGCCTTCTGGGTGGCCATCGGCGTCCCGATCGCCTTCCTGGTGGCCATCTGGTGCCTGCCGGTGGTGGACATCTCCATCAACATGATCTCGCTGTTCGGCTTCATCACCGTGCTGGGCATCGTGGTCGACGACGCCATCGTGGTGGGCGAGAACATCTTTCGCAAGCGCGAGGAGGGCCTGGACGGCATGCAGGCGGCGGTCCAGGGCGCCCTGGAGGTCTCCGGCCCGGTGATCTTCAGCGTGCTGACCACGGTGGCCGCCTTCGCTCCGCTGATGATGGGCACCGGCACCATGGGCAAGGTGATGCGCAGCATCCCGCTGGTGGTCTGCGTGGTGCTCCTGGGCTCCCTGCTGGAGTCGCTGTTCGTGCTGCCCTCGCACCTTTCCCGGGCCAAGCTGACTGACCAGCGCCGGTCCGGCGAGGCCCACAAGGAGAAATGGGCCAGCCGCAAGCTGGAGCGGTTCGTCCAGGGACCTTACGCCCGCTTCCTGGATTGGTGCCTGCGCTGGCGCTACCTGACCGTGGCGGCGGGCGTGGCGGTGCTGTTCCTCTCCCTGGGAGCCTTCACCGGCGGCTACCTGAAATTCACCCTGTTCCCCAAGGTGGAAAGCGACGTCATCACCGTCGAACTGGAGATGCCGGCCGGCACCCCGGTGGAGCGCACCGAGAAGGCGGTGGAGCTGCTGGAGAAGACCGGCCATCAGACCATCGCCGAGTTCGACGCCCGGCGGGGACCGGACGAGCCTTCGCTGATGGAGTACCTGGTCTCCCTGGTGGGGATCAAGGTCAGCGGGGCCGGTCATTCCGGGGCCACCGAGATCAGGGGCAGCCAGGCCACGCTGTTCATGCAGCTGTTGGAGGGCGAGCGGCGCGACGTGCCCAGCACCGAGGTGATGGCTCGCTGGCGCGCCATCACCGGCGACATCCCGGAGGTCGAGTCCCTGACCTTCAGCAGCGACCTGTTCAAGGCCGGCAACGCCATCGAGGTCCACCTCAGCCACGCCGACGACCAGAAGCTGACCGCGGCGGTGGAGGAGATGAAGGCCTACCTGCGCACCCTGCCCGGGGTCTTCGACATCACCGACTCCTTCCTGCCCGGCAAGCCCGAGATGCAGCTGGACCTCAAGCCGGCCGGCCGCGCCCTGGGCCTGACCCTGAACGACCTGGCCAGCCAGGTGCGCCACGCCTTCTACGGGGCCGAGGCCCTGCGCATCCAGCGCGACCAGGACGAGGTCAAGGTGATGGTGCGCTTCCCCGAGTCCGAGCGCCGCTCCCTGGCCGACGTGGAGCAGATGCGCATCCGCACCGCCGACGGCAAGGAGGTGCCTTTCAGCGAGGTGGCCCAGGTGAGGATGGAGCGCGGCTACGCCACCCTGCAACGGGCCAACCGCAAGCGGGTGATCAAGGTCATCGCCGACGTGGACGAGACCAAGGCCAACGCCGCCGAGGTCCGCCGCGAACTGGAGACGGCCTACATCCCCAGACTGCTGGACCACTATCCCGACCTGCGCTACGACATGGAGGGCGAGGGCCGCGAGCAGCGCGAGTCCATGGCCGACGTGCGCCAGGGCATGCTGGTGGCCCTGGCCGGCATCTACGTGCTGCTGGCCATCCCCTTCCGCTCCTTCACCCAGCCCTTCATCGTCATGGTCTCCATCCCCTTCGGCGTCGTGGGCGCGGTGGTGGGTCACTTGCTGATGGGCTTCAACCTCAGCCTGATGAGCATGTTCGGCATCGTGGGCCTGGCCGGGGTGGTGGTCAACGACGCCATCGTGCTGATCGACAAGACCAACACCTTGCGCGGGGGTGGGGCCAGCGCGGGCCAGGCCATCCGCCAGGCCGGCCCCTTGCGCTTCCGGGCCATCCTGCTGACCTCGGTGACCACCTTCGCCGGCCTGATGCCCATGATCCTGGAGCGCAGCATGCAGGCCCAGTTCCTGATCCCCATGGCCATCAGCCTGGGCTTCGGGGTGATGTTCGCCACCGGCATCACCCTGCTGCTCATACCCTGCTTCTACCTGATCCTGGAGGACATCCACCAGGGTTGGGAGCGGCTGCGGGGCCGGTTGCGGGGAAGGGAGGGCGCGCACCAGGCTTGAACCCCAACCGGGGACACCTCCACCACGGGTCCGGGGAGACGCCCCCGGCCCGGCGGGTCGGGTCGGGTTGGCGAAGCGGCTAACGGCGTCCGATTTCCTGGTGCAGGAGCAGGGCGGCCGAGGCCGCGGCCACGGCCCGACTCCAGGGCGTGGCTGGTCCTGGCGGCATGAAGACCGCCCCCTCGTTGATAACCTCCACCGCCGCCAGCGGCTGGCCGTCCTGCTGGAACTCGTAGCCGGTGGCTTCCATGAGGGGCATGGAGGTGCCGGCCAGGCGTTGGGTGCCGCGCACCTGGAACGCCGTCTGCCCGCCGAACAGGACGCCCTGCAAAAGCGGGCTGGTGGCTCCCCGCCCCAGGGTCAGCCGCCAGGGCGGCGAGCCGTCCCCGGGGTCCAGGGCGCAGGCCAAGCTGTACTGCCCGGCCATTTGCAGGTTCAGCTCCCCCCCGCGCCCCAAGCCCACGTCCAGCCATTGCTGGTTGACCCCCACCGCGCATTGACAGCGCGTGGGCGCGGCTCCCGGGGCCAGCAGGTCGAACTCGTAGCGTTGATCGGCGCGCAGAACGCTGTAATCCAGGTTGCCCCATACCGAGCCGAAGGTGGTGGTGCTGGTCCACCCCCGCCGCACCCCGGCCGCGCGATACGGCCCGAAGGTCACGTCGCTGTCCCAGCCGATTATTTGCCGGCCTTGCACCGGCATTTCCACCGTCTGGCCGCGCAGGGCCGGGGCCACTTCCATGCGCGCCGTCTGGCAGGCGCTCGGGAGGGGGAGAGCGGCCAGGAGCAAAGCGAGCCTGACGAGGCGCCGAAAGGCGGCGGACATGGTCACCTCCCGGGGCAGGCTGGGGTGGAGCGGACGCCGGGCCAGGATGCCGGCGGATGGGTTGGAGTCGGGACATACATAGCATGGCCGCCGGGGATTGTCCATGCCCGGCCGGACAGGCCACCCCTTGGGCCGGCTATGACTTTCCGGATTGACGTGTCGCGGGGTCGTCCTGGCGAGCCCCCCAGACCTGGCCCAGGAACCGGTCCCGGCCCGAGCCCTGACGATAAGATCGATAGCGGACGGGATTGGTGCGGCAAAACTCCTGGTGATATTCCTCGGCCGGATAGAAGGCCGCCAGGGGGCGGACCTGGGTGGCGATGGGCCGGCCGAAGCGGCCCGAGGCCGCCAGCCGGGCCTTGGACTCCTCGGCCAGGCGGCGCTGCTCCTGGTCGTGATAGAAGATGGCGGTGGTGTACTGCTGGCCCCGGTCCACGAACTGGCCGCCGGGGTCGGTGGGGTCGATATGCCGCCAGAACCAGTCCAGGAGTTGGTCGTAGGTCGCCCGCTCCGGGTCGTAGCGCACCTGCACCGCCTCCAGGTGGCCGCTCATCCCGGAACAAACCTGGGCGTAGGTGGGGTTGGGCTCCTCCCCGCCGGTGTAGCCGGAGACCACCGCGACCACCCCGGGCAGCTTGGCGAAATCCGCCTCCAGGCACCAGAAGCAGCCGCCGGCGAAGGTGGCCAGGGCGGTCTTGGCAATGGTCATGCGCGCACCTCCCGGTCGATCCGTCCAGTCTGGCACCCGGATGCCCCTCTCAAGGATGCCGCGGGCGGGGGCGTCTGTCGAGCCCGGCCGGGCCTATTCCCGGCCGGCGGCCTGGCGGTAGAGCCGGGCGGTGTCGGCGATGAGCCGGGCCTGGTCGTAGCCGGACCAGACCATCTGCTTGAGGCTCTGCCCCAGCCGCCGGGCCAGGTCCGGTTCGTCCATCAGCCGGGCCAGGGCCGCGGCCAGGGCGCCGGCGTCGCCGCTGGGGGCGGTCAGGCCCCGGGGGCGCAGGTCGTAGCCCTCGGGGGTGGTGGACTTGCTCTCGCCCAGCAGGTCCGGGATGCCGCCCACCGCGGTGGCCGCCACCGCCGCCCCGCAGGCCCCGGCCTCCAGGATGGCCATGGGGGTGCCCTCGTTCAGGCTGGTCATTACCAGGGCGTCCAGGCCGGCCATGAAGCGCCCCGGATCGGAGCGGTTGCCACAGAACACCACCCGTTCGGCCACCCCCAGGGTGGCGGCCTGGTCGCGCAGGGCGGCCAGGTCGGCCGGGTCGCCGCCGCCGACCAGGGCGAAGCGGGCGCGGGCGTAGAGCTCCGGGCGGCGGTCTTTCAGGCGGGCGGCGGTTTCCAGAAAAAGCCCGTAGTTCTTGACCGGGGCCACCCGGCCCACCGCCCCCACCAGGAATTCGCTCTCGCCCACCCCCAGCTCTCGCCGGAACCCGGCCCGCCCGGCGGCGGGATCGGCGAAGGGGGCCAGGTCGATGCCCAGAGGCAACACCGCGTACTGCTCCGGCCGGCCCACGCCGTATGCCTGGCAGATTTCGCGGAACTGGCGGGGGCTGATGGCCACGATGCGCCAGGTGGCGTGTTTGGCCAGGAAGCGCTCGATGGCCAGGAACAGGCGGGTGGCCAGGGGGCTGAAATAGCCGTGGAAGGTGTGGCCGTGGAAGGTGTGGATGGCGCGCGGAACCGGCCGGCCGGCCAGGCAGGCCAGGGGGCGGTAGAGCAACAACGCCGCGCGACCGATGGTCCCGGCCTTGGCGGTGTGGGTGTCCACGATCTCCGGCCGCAGGCGCAGCATCAGCCTGAAAACCGCCCAGAGGCTGGCCAGGTCGCGCAGTGGGTGCAGGGACCGGCCCAGGCCGGCCAGCTCCCGGTACTCGATCCCCTGCGCCCGCAGCTGGGGGCCCAGGTCGTCCTCGCCGGCCTGCACCCGCCCGGCCACCAGGGTCTGGGCGAACCGGGCCGGGTCCAGGCCGGTCATCAGGCTGGCCACGTGCCGGGCCGGTCCGCCCACGTTCAAGCGGGCGATGAGGCGCAGAACCCGGATGGGCTTCTGGGATGTGTGATCCTGATCGTGAAGGGTCATCACCGCGCGCCTGGCCAAAGAGGTCAATCCACCAGGACCGCCAGCCTGGCCTTCAGCTCCGGCGGGTCCCGGACCGCCGTCTGCCAGACTTCGTTGACATCCAGGCGAAAGTATTCGTGCACCAGGATATTGCGGGCCGCCTTGATCTGGGCCCAGGGCAGCTCGGGGTGGACGGCCTTGAAGTCCTCCGGCAACTGGGCCACCGATTCTCCAATGGTCACCAGCTTCCAGGTGACCGCCGCCTGCTTTTCCGGCGAGGCCAGAAAGGCCGCCTGGTCCACACCGGCCAGGAAGCCTTCTATCTCCTGGATGCTCTCCAGGATGTGGGCCAGATAGACCGCCGGGTCCTTGCTCACAGGAGCGGCACCTCCTCGGCCAGCACCCTTTCCCGGATGCGATGGTAGAGGGAGCGGTAGTGGACCAGGTCCACCCGCCGCCCCAAGACGGCCTCCAGCTCCAGCTTGAGACCGGCCCGGTCCAGGAGGCTGGTGGCGCGGTCGAACTCCACCAGCAGATCCAGGTCGCTGTCGGGCCGGGCCTCGCCCCGGGCGGCGGAGCCGAAGACGCCCGCCCGCACCACGCCGTGGCGGGTCAGGATGGGCCGCACCCGGGTGGCCAGGGCCTCCATGGATTCCGGGTGGTTCATGTCCCTCCTGGGCGGCGGCTGGGGACATACTAACACGCCGGGCCGACAGGTGACAGGCCGGGGCTGGCGGCTAGTCCTCGCCGATGCCGAAGAGCAGGTTGGTGAAGCGGCGCTTGACCGGGCGCTCGATCTCGCTGCCGATGCGGGCCATGAACAGATTCTCGGCCCGCAGGCTGACGTTGGGCTCGTTGGTGGGATACTGCTTGAAACCCAGCGGGGTCAAGAGGTGGATGATGGTGTCGCGATAGGCGTGGACGTGCTTCTTGGTCTCGTCCAGGTCCCAGGTCCAGGAGTAGCCCACGATGTAGAGGATGCGGGCCTCGTTCTCCGGCTCGTTGACCACCATCTCCAGCATGGGCTTCATCAGGCCCTGGCTGCGCCAGCCCCGGGCGTTCTCGCCAAAAACCTCGTAGAGGATCGGCGGGTCCATGGCCGCCCAGCGCTCGCCGGCGGCCGGGGGCCGGCGCACGGCGTAGCCCACGATGTGCTTGCCGCCGTGCAGGGCCAGGCAGAGGTTGGCCCCGGGCAGGCTGGCCTGGTGGATCAGGCTGTCCAGGCAGGTGAGGATGGAGCGATAGGAGGCGAAGACCCCGATGCCCTCGTCCAGTTCCAAGCGGGCCACCTCGTCGGCGGTCACGTAGGTGCGCAGCTCCACCGGCCCGCGCTTGGTCTGGATTTCCCTGGTCTGGGTCTCGCCCATGGCCGGCCCTAGAAGTCCTCGAAATCGCCGTGCAGACGCTTGACCATGATCGTCAGGTCGTAGTTGTTGCCGCGCCGGTCCTTGGCGTAGTCGGGCAGCACCGCCTGCTCGAAGAAGTCCAGCTTGCGCGCGGCCCGGATGGCCTTGTCCTCGATGCCCTTGATGAACTCGGTGATCAGCATGCGCAGGCCCAGGTTGACCGAGAGCTGGATCAGGTCCAGCAGCATGAAGGTGCCCAGGCGCTGACCGCGGTACTCGGGGTCCACCAGCACCCGGATGCGGCCGATGTGGCCCCGGGCTCCGGGGGCGTGGAAGCGGTTGAGGCTGGCCTTGCCCACGATGCGCTCCAGGTCGTCGATGGCCACGATGGGGATCATGCGCGAGGGGTGGAAGCCCAGCAGGTAGTTGCGGACGATATCCGGATCGCTGACGTCGTTTTCCAGGAACCAGCGGTCCTCCTCGGAGAAACGGCCCAGGAACCCGAACAGCCGGGCCTCGTCCACCCGGGGGTCCAGGGGCCGCAGCCAGACCTCCTCCCCGTTCTTGAGGATCACCGGTCGGGGATAACCGTGTTTGGCCAGGGACATCGCCGCCTCCTTCCCAACTCCGATGGGCTGGCGGGGGCCTTCGCCCCCGTCTCGGAACAGTTTCCGTCAGCCTTCACCGGGCCTGCCTCCCCGCTGGGGGGAGGGGCAAGTCAGGCCATGTGTCCCGCGATCAGCCGCAGGGTGTCCGCCACCCGACAGCAGTAGGCGCGCTCGTTGTCGTGCCAGATCAAAAGCCGCAACAGGGCGCGATTGAGACTCATCCAGTTTATATCAACCAGGCCGGAATGGGTATCGCCCAGGAAATCGGCCGCCACCCGGGGCCGGCCCAGGAAGCCCTCCTCGATGGCCGTCACGCCCAGGAGCGGCCCGGCGCAGGCCGCGCGCAAGAGCGCCACCACCTGCTCCTGATCGGCCGGGGGACGGGTCAGCACCAGATCGGCGATCAGCGCGTTGACCAGCAGGGTGGGCACCCGCAGGCTCATGGCGCCGAGGCGGCCGGCCAGGGCGGGCAGGACCTGGGCGGTGGTGCGGGCCACCTCGCTGGTCACCGGCCGCACCGTCAGACCCGAGCGCCCGGCGCTGGCCTGGGGAGCGGGGGCGTCCAGGATGGTGTCGCCGGAGAGCGCCGGGTGGATGGTGGCGATGGCCCCGCTCTCCACCCCGTAGGCGGCCTGGATCACCGCCAGCACCGGGGCCAGGGCGTTGGCGGTGCAGGTGGAGCAGGAGACCACGTGGTGCGCCGCCGGGTCGTAGGCCTCCCAGTTCACGCCCCGCACCAGGATGATGTCCGCCGCCGCCTCGGAGCGGGTGATGACCACCTTGGCCACCCGGTCACCGGCCAGGCGCGCGGCCTGGGCCGCGGCGGCCGGATCGCCCGAGGCCTCCACCAGGAGTTCCACCCCCAGGCCGGCCCAGTCCACCGCCGCCGGACGGCGGTCGTAGATCACCGGGATGGCCCGGCCGTCCACCACCAGGCTGGCGCCCTCAACCCCCACCGGGCCGGGAAAACGGCCGTAGGCCGGGTCGTGGGCCAGCAGATAGGCCAGGTCGGCGGTCAGGGCCTCCGGGGCCCGGCCGGCGGGGTTGACCTCGGCCAGCGCGCGCAGCTCCAGTCCCGGACACTGGCGCAGCTCGCGCAAGAGCCCCCGTCCCACCCGGCCAAAGCCTATGATGCCGACGCCGGTCATGCGAATGTGCATGGGGGAAAACTTTTGTGAACAAAAGTTTTCCCCCACACCCCCTTTCAAAAAACTTTATAGGTTCGTCCCCGGCGGACGTTTCGCCTCCCCAATAATACCCCAGCGGCAATGCGCGTCGCGCATTGCCGCCAGCTTTTTTAGGAAGGGGTCCGGGGAAACCCTTTTTGGGCGCCAAAAAGAGTTTCCCCGGTTGCTCTCTTCTCTTACCTGATCTTCCCCGCCACGGTGGCGCCGAAGTCGCCCAGGGCGCGGACGACGGTCATGCCGGCGGCCTCCATGGCGGCGATCTTGTCGCTGGCCTTGCCCTTGGAGCCGCTGATGATGGCCCCGGCGTGGCCCATGCGCTTGCCGGGAGGGGCGGTGAGGCCGGCCACGAAGCCGAAGACGGGCTTGTTGAAGTGCTCGGCGATATAGGCGGCGGCCCGCTCCTCGGCGTCGCCGCCGATCTCGCCGATCAGCGCCACGGCCTCGGTTTCGGGGTCCTCGGCGAAGAGCTTGAGCAGGTCGATGTAGTTCAGGCCGCCCACCGGGTCGCCGCCGATGCCGATGCAGGTGCTCTGGCCCAGGCCGGCGCTGGTGAGCTGGTGGACCACCTCGTAGGTGAGGGTGCCGGAGCGGCTGATGAGGCCCACCGAGCCCTTTTTGTGGATGTAGCCCGGCATGATGCCCAGCTTGCACTCCTCGGGGGTGATGATGCCGGGGCAGTTGGGGCCGATCATCAGGGTGCCCCGGGCGTTCAGGAAGGATTTTACCCGGATCATGTCCATCACCGGGATGTGCTCGGTGATGACCACCACCAGGCGGCAGCCGGCCTCGGAGGCCTCGCAGGCGGCGTCGGCGGCGAAGGCGGCCGGCACGAAGACGATGCTGACCTCGGCCCCGGTTTCACGCACGGCGTCGGCCACCCGGTCGAAGACCGGCACCCCCAGGACGGTCTGACCGGCCTTGCCGGGGGTGACGCCGGCCACGATTTTGGTGCCGTACTCGATCATTTTCTCGGTGTGGAACATGCCTTCGCGCCCGGTGAGGCCCTGCACCACAATCCTGGTGTCCTTGTTGACCAGTATGCTCATGGCTTGGCTTCCTCTCCGTCTAGCGGGCCTGGGCGGTGGCGACGACCTGGGCGATCTTCGCGGCCGCCTCCTTCATGGAGCCGGCCACCTCGAAGTCCAGGCCGCTTTGGGCCAGGATCTCCTTGCCGGCCTCGACGTTGGTGCCCTCCAGGCGCACCACCAGGGGCACCGAGAGCTGGACCTTCCTGGCCGCGCCCACCACCCCGGCGGCCAGGGTGTCGCAGCGCAGGATGCCGCCGAAGATGTTGATCAGGATGGCCTTGACGTTGGGGTCGGACAGGATGACCTCGAAGCCCTTGGTGACCATCTCCTCGCTGGCCCCGCCGCCCACGTCCAGGAAGTTGGCCGGTTCGGCCCCGGCCATCTTGATCACGTCCATGGTGGCCATGGCCAGCCCGGCGCCGTTGACCATGGTGCCCACGTTGCCGCCCAGGCGGATGTAGTTCAGCCCCTGCTTGACCGCCTGGCGCTCCAGGGGGTCGGTCTCCTCGGGGTCCTCCAGCTCGGCGATCTCGGGGTGGCGCTTCAAGGCGCTGTCGTCGAAGTTGATCTTGCCGTCCAGGGCCACCAGGGAGCCGTCGCCGGTGACGGCCAGGGGGTTGATCTCCACCAGGGTGGCTTCCTTTTCCCAGGCCAGGCGCACCAGGTTCTGGACCAGGGCGGTGCCGGCGCTGACCTGGGCGGCGGTCAGGCCGCAGCCAAAGAGCAGCTTGCGGGCCTGGAAGGGCCACAGGGCCTGGCCGGGCTCCACGTGGGTGGTGAAGATCAGCTCGGGGTGCTGGTCGGCCACCTCCTCGATGTCCATGCCGCCGCTGGGGCTGGCCATCACCGCCAGGCGCTGGGCGGCGCGGTCCAGGACTACCGCCAGGTAGAGCTCGCGGGCGATGTCGGTGGCCTTTTCCACCCAGACCTTGCGCACCAGCTTGCCGGTCGCGCCGGTCTGGTGGGTGACCAGGGTCATGCCGATGATCTGCTGGGCGGCCTCGAATGCGGCCTGGGGGCTGTCCACCACCTTGACGCCGCCGCCCTTGCCGCGGCCTCCGGCGTGGATCTGGGCCTTGACCACGTATTTGCCGGGTCCCAGCCTCTCGGCCACCGCGCGGGCCTCGGCCGGGGTGGTGGCCAGGCCGCCCTCGGGCGCCGGCACCTGGAAGCTCTTCAGGAGCCCCTTGGCCTGATATTCATGCACGTTCATGGTAGAAAACGTCCTTTTACGGGTTGGGCGTTCGCGGGTTCATGCCTTGACGACAGCCCAGTCTACTCCGGAGGGAGTAACGCTGCAACCCCTGGCGGGGATTGGAATTTGCGATTTTGGGTGGACTAATTGTCCTACTTTTTATCCTGGCGCTGACGTTCGTCCAAAACCTCGCGCAGGACCTTGAGGGCCTGGTTGACCACCGGCATGCCGGCGTAGATCCCGGTCTGGAAGATGACCTCGGCCACGTCCTGGGCCGGGCAGCCCACGTTCAGGGCGGCCCAGATGTGCAGGCGCAGCTCCTCGGTGCGTTCCAGGGCGGTGAGCGCGGCCACGGCCGCCAGCTGGCGGGTGGGGTGGGGGATGCGCTGGCGGGCGTACATCTGGCCGGTGATGAACAGAGACAGGTCCTTGGCCAGGCCGGTGTCGAAGGAGCGCCAGAGGTCGTAGGGGCGGTCCCAGGGGTAGCCCTCGAAGTAGGCCTTGGCGGTCTCGGCGGTTTTTTGCTTGATGTCGTCGCTCATGGTTGGCTCCCGGGGAGGGGTTGGGGGATCAGGGGCCGCGCCCGGCGGCCACCGGGCAGGATAGCAAGCCCTGGGGAAGGGAGCAAGGCCGAGGCTGGGACGCACCATCCCGCCCCGGCCGATCCCCCAGGGCCGGGCCGTCGAAACGCCCCGCGTGGCCCGGCCCGGACGCTGGTCATGTTCCGGACCGGGTTTGGCCTAGCGCTGCTTGCCCACCCGGTGGGTCATTTCGCTCCGGGTGCGGGTTTGGGCGCCGCTTTTGGCCTGGCCGACGGCCCCGGCTCGGGCCTTGCTTGGCGCGACCTTCCCGCTGGCCCCCAACTGGTGGTTGGAAATGGCTTTGTTCTTGTTGGCCTGGACCCCGAGCCCTGGGGGCGGTTCGGAGCCGCCGGGTCTGCCGGCCGGCGCGGCCGCCAGGGGGGCGGCCAGGAGAGCCGAGATGATCATGGCCAGGCCTAGAGAGCGGACAAAACTCGACATGACAGGCTCCCTTTTGGGCAGGCGCTGGGATGATGCCACGGGGCAGGGAGGAGGGTAGCTATTTCAATTCATTGTAACACGCCAAGAGGGCTCCGGGCGGTGTCCCGATTCGGCTCGGGCAGGGACCGGGGCCTCTGGTGGAGATCAACCCAGAGCGGCTCCAGCAGGCCGCCGCGCAGGCTGGTGGAGAGCAGGCGCTCCAGGGCGCGGGCTTGGAGGGCGCGCCACCCGGCCGGTCCCCATCCGGGCGGGGCCTCCAGCCGCCGGCGGGTGTAGCCGGCCTCGGCCAGGACCTGGGCCATCAACTCCGGCGCGGCGGGGTTGTCAACGGCGAAGAAGGGATCGTAGCTGGTCAGGAGCCAGGCCGGGGCTCGGTTGGCCGCCAGCAAGGCGCGGCATTGGTCCAGGGTGCGCAGGTGCTTGAGCTTGACGTGCAGGTCCAGGGGCGCCAGGACCCGGCCCAGGCGGGAGTTGGGTTCGTCGAGATAATAGAGGTAGTTGAAATAAGCCACCACGCTGTCCGGGGCCAGCTCCCGGCTCAGGGCCTGCTCGGCCCGCCAGCGGGGGCTACCGGCGGCATAGAGGCCCAGCAGGCCGGATCCGGCGGCGACCAGCTCCAGACCAGCGGCCAGGACCAGCGCCATGGCCATGGATCGAGCCACCCGGCCCCAGCGCTGGCCCAGCCAGTGGGCGGCGCTGGCCAGGAAGTAGACCGCCAGGACCAGCCACAGGGCCGGCAGCAGGGTGGATCGGGTCAGGGCGTTGAAGCTGGCCAGCAGGTTCCAGGAGAGCAGGTTCAGGGCCAGGTTGAAGGCCAGCCACAGGGCGATCAGCCGGGGCGCGGTCTGCCGCGATCCCAGGGCGCGCCAGACATAGATGACCAGGCCCAGGATTCCGGCCAGGGAAAGGAGCCCGCCCAGGTTGGGCAGCAAAACGCCGGTGACCAGCAGGTCCAGGCGCTCCCAGAAGCCCAGCCGGGGTGGGCTGGCGTTTTCGGCGACCATGCCGCGCAGCATGGCCAAGAAGCCGGGAACGTTGGCCAGGTTCTTGGCGATCAGGAGCAGGTAGAGCCCCAGGCCGGCGGCCAGGGACCCCAGCAGGGCCAAGGGCAAGACCACCCGCCGACGCCAATCCAGGCCACGGGCGGTCAACGCCAACGCCGCCGCGCCCACCAGCAGGGTGGCCAAACCGGGCAGGAAGACAATCTTGGCGCCCAGGGCGGCGGCCAGGAACAGGGCCAGGCCCAGGGCCGGGCCGCGCAGCAGGGGCCAGGCCCGGGGTGGGGCCGAGGCCTCGGCCGAGGGGCCGGTCCAGGCCCGCCAACGCTCCAACAGGCTCAGGCCGCAGAGGAAAAGGCCCAGGTGCAGGGCGTCGGCCAGCAGGTTGTAGCTGACGTTGCCGCCCAGATAGACATGCACCGGCAGGCAGACCAGCCCGGCCAGGACCAGCCAGGACCAGGCTGGGTGGGTCGCGGCCAGGAAATGGCGCCGGGCCAGGAGCATCAACCCCCAGGCCAGGGCCAGGTTGAACAGCGGCCCGCTCAGGTGGGCGCAGGCCAGGTAGCTGGCGGCGCGGTCGCCGGAGGGCAGGGCCAGGAAGCCCAGCCAGGCCAGGCCGCCGATGCCCAGGCTGGCGAAGGGGATCAGGCCGGCGGGATAGCCGGCGTGGAGATTGCGCCAGACCTCGCCCAGGTAGGCGGCCAGGCGGGGCGGGGAGCAGAGTTGGTCCAGGCCCTGCTGGTAATACAACTGGTGGAACTTGCCGAAGTATTCCCAGAACGAGCCATAGTCCGGGTGGATGCCGGTGGTGATGGAATAGGGCCAGGCCAGGACCCGGCTGAGCAGCAGGCCGGCCGCGCCCAGGAGCCAGGGCCAGCCTCGGCCCCAGCCGGGACCGGTGGCCAGGGCCCCGGCCGCCAGCAGGGTCAGGCCGCCCAGGGCTCCCAGGGTTTGCAGGCGGTTGAAGTCGCCGTAGGGTCCCAGCGGGCTGGGTCCCAGGTCGGAGGGCAGGAGCCGGGCCGCCACCAGGGTCAGCGACCAGCCCGCCAACAGCACCCAGGCCGCCCAGGCCATCCGGACCCGGGCCGCGTGATCGGCGGACAGCCAGCCCGCCAGCCCCGTCCCGGCCAGGGCCAGCAGGGACCAGAGGACCAGCCAGGGGCCGGCCCGCTCCAGGCCGTCCACCAGGGCCAGCCAGGTGGAGAGGTTGCCCAGGTCCACCGGGGCCAGGCCCAGGGCCAGGGGTTGGAAGTCATCCTGGCCCGGACCTTGGGCCAACAGGCGCACCCAGCCCGCGCCCTGGAGGTTGATCAGGTCGATCTGGATGAGGTGGGGGCCGGCGTCCAGGTTCAGTTCGGTCTCGCCCTGGTTGTGGGCGTGGGGGCCGCCGCCCAGGGCCAGGACCTCGCGCCGGTCCAGGAGCAGGCGGCCGCTGTCGTCGGCCTGAAGGCGGAGCCGCCAGAGGCCGGCCTGCACTGGACGCCAGAGGCCGCGCAGGCGGGCGGTGGCGTTGGCTTGGTCCAGGGGAAAAGCGGCCGTCTCCACCCGGGCGGAAGCCGCGCTCTTGCCCTTGGGCTGGGGCCCGGCAAAGACCTCCGCCGCCAGGCCGGGGCGCTCCCCGGCGCTGGGCAGGATCACCAACCGCCAGACCGCCGGCCAGGCCAACAGGTACAGGCCCAGGGCCAGGAGGCCCAGGCCCAGGATGGCCAGCCAATGCTTGCGCGGGGCCATCGTGCGCACCCCCCATGGGACAGCGGGGGCATCATAGCATGGCGGGAGGTAGGGCGAGAAGGCGGTGTGGCGGAACCTGGCGCTGCCTGCCGAGGTTCAGGCGGCGTCGGCCACGTCGATGACCAGGCGCTTGCCCGTTGATGCCAAAAGGGGCGTCAACCCCGTTTCCGGCCTGTCAGCGCCACCAGTCTTGGCGGTTGGGACAAGCTTTGGGAGTGGTTGGAATACGTGGTCCAAGTTGGGAAATAGTGGTCCGACTGGTCGCCCCAGACCGTCCAACCCCGGCGAGGTCCGCGCGCGAAGAGTTCGAGGTAGGGTCCGGTGGAGCAGGCTTCGATGATCTCATAGAGTTCGTCGGGCTTGCGCGAGTGCTCGCGCTTCATGGTCTTGATGATGTTGACTTGCCGCCGTCCCGGTGCGAGCGTTCGGGCGTTTTTTCCCCGCACGCCGAAGAGGATCAACTCGGTGGTGTTGCGGAAGTAAAAGCCCACACCCCGGCCATCCGGTCCACCGTCTTTTCTAATCTTGTGCCAGACCAAGTTGGTTTTGTACTCAAAACCCCATGCCGCCATCACCCGCAGTCCCTCGGGGAGCAGCGCGTTGGGCACCCACAGATACAAGTGGGACGTCGCCCGCGCCAGGTCTCGCACCGGCAAGCTCTGGATATCTTCCAGCTTCATGGTGCCATAACGCGCGAGTCGCTTGTGCTCCGGGGCCATCTTGCCGGTCCGGTTTTGAAATTGCCACGGCGGATCAGCCAGGATGACGCCGAAGGTCTGCCCCGCGGTCTTTTCCAGCAAATCTTTAGTGGCTTCCAACATTTTTGGGGTGCCCTTCCCAGTCGGTTATGATTTGGGGGGTGATGCCGAAGACCAGGACCGGGCAGCCTCCGTTGCGGCCCGCCTCCAGCCTGGAAAGCAGCTTGCCCATGTGAGTGGTGCTGGCGCCGTATTTGTTTTTTATTTTCCGCACGGTTCCGTACCTGTCCTCGTATTCGCCCAGGGCCTTGAAAACCGGATCAAGGCTATTGCTCCTGGTGAGCAAGACTCCCAGCGAGATCCGGCCGTATTCGAAAAAAGTGCGGAAAGCGAACAAATCCCTGTCAAAGGTTTGGTCCTTGCTGTTCCATTCAAGGTCAAAGGCCACCTTGCCCTTGAGGTAGTCCACCTTGTGGGTGTCGCTTTGGATTGTTTTCTCGTCCACCACGAGCTTAGCGGTGAGTTTGTCCTCCCGCCAACCTAGGGGCCGCATGATCTCCGAGACGATTCTGGGGATGCCTGATTGGTTGCCGCCAGGGAGTTCGATATCTTGAGTTGAGAAACGAAACATCCGCAACGCGTCGACTATCTCCTGATATTCGACTGGGAATTCGTTGCACAGAATGGCTGCCGCGTGCCGGTAGTCGTGGATTTCGTAGAGTTGCTTGACGTCTTCCGGTAGGTAGTCGCGCCAGACCATCCCCGCCCCCTATAGACAACATTAGTATAGTTTCAGACGTTTTTCTAGTCTAGCCCTTTTTAGGTTGAGGGGTCAATCCGGCTGAGAACCACCGGGCCGCTCCGATTGCTCGGAGCGGCCCGGTTGGTGTCTGACGCTGGTTGTCAGCGGCGAGTGCCGCCGCTCCTCAGCCCTTGATGATGCGGGGGATCATCATGTGGTGGTGGGGGCAGATGGAGCGCGGGTTCTGGTAGGCGGCCTCGGTGAAGGCCACCAGGTAGTCGCGCAGGCCCTTGTACTGCACCACCTCGTCCACGAAGCCCCGGATGGCGCAGTAGCCGGGCCGGGACTTGTCGTAGTACTCCTGGGCCAGGGCGTTCATCTTGTCGATGACCGGCTGCAGGTCCTTGCCGGCGTCCTTCTCCTTGACCAGGCGGCGGGAGAAGCTGGCGGCGGCGGCGGTCTCGCCGTGCATGACGTAGATCTCGGTGGTGGGGGTGCCCAGGGTGAAGGCGTTGTGGTTGTTGGCGGTGGGGCCGCCCATCACGTAGTGGGCGGCGGCGGTGCCCTTGCGCAGCACCACCAGCATCTGGGGCACGTCGGTCTGCTCGATGGAGTAGATCAGGCTCTGGCCCAGGCCCAACAGCTCGGCCTTCTCGGCGATGTCGCCCACGTCGATGCCGCTGGTGTCCTGGAACCAGATGATCGGCACCCGGTCGCGGCCGCAGAGGGTGACGAACTCGTTCATCTTGATCAGGCCCTCGCGGTAGAGCTTGCCGCCGATGCCCTGGTAGGCCCCCTCGGCGTAGGCCGGGTAGCCGGCGGGCAGGAAGCCCTGGCGGTTGGCGATGACGCCCACCGCCAGGCCGCTGATCTTGACCAGGCCGCAGTAGATCTCCGGGCCGTAGCCGGCGCGGAACTCCAGATGCTCGCTGCCGTCCACCAGGCGGGCCAGGCACTCCTCGAAGTCGTAGGAGAGCTTCTGGTTGAAGGCCATCAGGGTGTAGAGGTCCTCGGCCGGGAAGGCCGGGGCCTTGGGCTCGTCCACCCGGAAGAAGTCCAGGTCGTAGGCCGGCATCTGGGCCATGTGCTTCTTGATGGCGTCCAGCACGCCCTGCTCGGTGTCGTGGACTTCCTTGAAGAAGCCGGTGGCGTTGTAGTGGATGTTGATGGAGCCCGGGGGGACCTCCTTGAAGTGGCGGGTGGCCTCGATCAGCTGCTCGGCGCCCTCGACGTCGAAGCCGCCCTTGGGGCTCATGCCGCCCACGATGCCGCCGCCGCCCACCGCGATGTTGCAGTCCTTGTGGGCGATGAGGTAGGTGGGGCTGATGCCTTGGTAGCCGCCGCCGGCCGGGTTGGTGCCGTAGATGCCGGCCAGGATCGGGATGCCCAGCTTCTCCAGCTCGGCGTGGCGGAAGAAGGTGGTGCCGTTGCCGCGACGGTCGGCGTAGACCTCCTGCTGCTCGGTGAGCTTGACGCCCGAGCAGTTGACCAGCCAGACCAAGGGGATGTGCAGGCGCTTGGCCAGGTCGGTGATGCGCAGCTGGTTCTCGGCCTGACCGGCGATCCAGGCCCCGGCCATGACCTTGTTGTCAAAACCGGCCACCACGCACCACTTGCCGCCGATCTTGGCCAGGCCGTCCACCACGCCGGTGGTGCCTTCCTCGTTCTGCTTGGGATTGTAGATGGTGTGCAGGGGGCGGAAGCTGCCCGGGTCCACCAGGTACTCGACGCGGTCCCAGATGGTCATCTGGCCGCGCTTGTGGACCATCTCCGCCGGCAGGCCGGCGTTCTTGACCCGCTCGATCTCGGCGAGGATCAGGGCCTCGACCTCCTCGATGGCCTGACGGTTGGCCAGGGCCTTTTCCTTCTTCTTGTCCGAGAGCGCCTTGCCGAAGGCCGGCATATTCTTGAAATAGGGATGCATGATCGGTGCTCCTTGCATCGGCTGGACTGACTTTCCGACCCCGGAGGGGGGCGGCGTCCGCATATCCCGTCGGCTTGCCTTCAGGAGGGTGGGGCTCATCCCCGCCTTCCTGGCGACCGTCCGGGGAGGGCGGGGATGAACCCCGCCCCCACGAAAACCTAATCAGGCTTCACATCACTTGAGGCCCAGCAGCTTGCGGGCGGTGATCCACTTGCAGATGTTGGCGCTGCCCTCGACCATGAAGTAGGTGGGGGCGTCGCGGTAGTAGCGGGCCACGGAGTATTCGGTGGAGTAGCCGTAGGCGCCCAGGATGCGCAGGGCGTAGTTGGCGCAGAGGTTGGCGGTCTCGCCGGACTTCCACTTGGCCATGGCCACCTCGAGGTTGTTGGCCAGGTTGCCGTTGTCCTTCTGGACGGCGGCCTTGTAGACCAGCATCCGGGCGGCCTCGATCTCGATGGCCATCTGGGCCACCTGGTCCTGGATCATCTGGAAGGTGCCCAGGGGCTTGCCGAACTGCTCGCGCTCCATGGCGTACTTGAGCACGGTGTCCAGGCAGGCCTGGGCCAGGCCCACGCCGCCAGCCGCGGCCGAGAGCCGGGTCTGATCCAGGGAGCCGAAGACGATCTTGGCCCCGTCGCCCACCTTGCCCAGCAGGTTCTCCTTGGGAACCTTGACGTTCTCCAGGTAGATCTCGCCGGTGGGGGAGCTGCGGGAGCCCATCTTGTCCAGGTCGGTCACGCTGACGCCCGGGGCCTGGTTGCCGGCGTCGTCGCGCAGGTCCACCACGAAGGCGCTCATGCCCTTGCTACCCGCGTTCTTGTCGGTGTAGGCGTAGTAGATCACGCACTTGGCGGTGGAGGCGTTGCTGATCCAGGTCTTGGAGCCGTTGAGCAGCCAGTGGTCGCCCTTGTCCTCGGCGGTGGACTTCAGGCTCATGACGTCGGAGCCGGCGTTGGGCTCGGTGATGCCGAAACCGCCCATCCACTCGGCGCTGACAAGCTTGGAGATGTACTTCTGCTTGGCGGCGTCGGTGCCGTAGCGGAAGATGGTGAAGGCGCAGCCCAGGGCCTGCATGTTCACCTGGACCCGCAGGCTGCTGGAGGCGCGGGCGATTTCCTCGGTGATGATCATGGCCGCCAGCCAGCCCATGCCGTTGCCGCCGTACTCCTCGGGCAGCACGGTGCCAAAAAGGCCCAGCTCACCCATGGGCAGGACCACTTCCTCGTAGGGGAAGTAGTGTTCCTCGTCCCATTTGTCGGCAAAGGGGGCGATCTTCTCGGCCGCGAAGTCGCGCACCATGTCCCGGAGCATCACCAGTTCTTCGCTGAGTTCAAAGTCCATTAGCAGTGTTCCTCCCTGTGTGGTAGGGGCCGGCGCCTTGGTTGCCGGTCCCCTCTCTGGCCGTTGAGCCGGCCGGTTATTTCGCGAACCATCCCCGGATGTTGACCACCCAGGTTCTCTCCCGTGACGCCCCGGACGGAGGCCCTTGCTCCCGATCGCGCCTCCGGCCAGGTTGGCTGAGCGACGGCTGACGCCCCGATTGGCTCCCCTCGGCGCAAGCGCCCAAACCCATCGGGAGCGTCCGGCGACCCACTCCGGCGGCGGGGGGATAACGCACGGCGATATCCTGCCAGGGAGTGAAGTTACGCTTAAGGTCTAACCTTAGCCGTGGGTACCTTATAGCCCAAAGTTGGCCGAATGGCAAGCGGTTACGAAGTTACATAGTAGCTACATTGTGCACTAAGGAAAAGGAAAAAGACAGGGATGGGGCGGGAAATGAAGCCGGGGGGGCAAAAAAGTGGGGACGGGGGCCCCAAGGCCCCCGCGCGGTTCAGGCCAGGGGGTCCGTGGTCCGAGCGTTGGTGAGGTTGAGGGCCAGGGGAGAGGTGACGCCGGGCATGCCGGCCGGCTCCTGGTTGGCGGCCAGACAGGCCAGGGTCACCGGGTGGGCGATCTTGCCGGCCTTGTCCACGGCGGCCTCAGCGTTGGTGATGACCAGGTGGGGGAAGAGCAGCTCCAGGACGTGGGGTTGGCCGGGTTCGATTTCCGGGCCGGTGAAGGCGATGCGCAGCTTCTTGCGGGCGTCGCCGCCCAGGTCGCTCAGGTAGGTGTCGCTGGTGTACTGGGGGAACTCCAGGGAGAGGCTGATTTCCGGGAAGCCGGTGGCCATCGGTTCGGCGACGCGGTCCTGACCGCCGGCCAGGTGGTCTCCCTCGAGCTTGCGCTTGAAGGTGAGGTCGAAGCGGCTGGGGGCGATGGCGTGGGCGGCGGTAAGGGCCGGCTCCTCGGCGTCGTTGAGCCAGAAGGCCCCCTGACGGAAAAGCACCCGCAGGCCGGGGGCGGGGTTGGCGATGGCGGCCAGGCTGGCGTTGTGGTTGACGCCAGCGTCGGTGTTGAGGTGGAGGTCGTCGCAGATCAGGTGGAAGGTGACGCTCAGGGGCTGGCCGGCCTCGCCGGCGATGCTGAAGCCGTCCACCTTGACCGCCGGGTATTCATGAACCGAAAAACCCTTGAAAACCGCCAGGGTGCCGAAAAGGCCGGCATTGCTGGCGGCCAGGCCCAGGTGGTGGCGGTGGGCGCTGGCTCCCAGCTCCTCGGGCGCGCCGGCCTGGCCCAGGGCCAGGGCCAGCAGCACTTCCAGCCCCTGGTAGCGCAGGTAGGCGCCGAGATCGCCGCCGCAGGTGATCAGGCCCCGGTCGGCCCCGGAGACAAAGGCCTGGCCGGCGGAGTCGTCGGGCAGGTGCTCGCGGGTGCGGGTGATCTTCTCGCTGGTGATCAGGAGGGCGTCGGCGCTGGTGGCCAGGGCCGGCGCGCCCCAGGTGATGGCCTTGCGAAAGGCCGCCTTGACTTCCTTGCCGGTGCTCATGGGCGATGCTCCAGTATTAAAGCAAAAGGTTCATGTTTCAGAGGGTGGCCAGGGGGGATTCGTAGGCCACGCTGAATTGCAGGTCGAACAAGGCCAGGGGCTCGGAGGCGCCGCCCTCGAACAGCTCCAGGTGTTGGCAGCTGGTGCGGTCCCAATGGGGATTGAACCGGGGCTGGCCCAGGACCGCCAGGCAGGCGGCGGCCAGGCGGTCCAGGGGGGCGTAGTCGCCGCCCGGAGCGGAAACCGCGCCCCAAAGGTGCATGATCATGAGACGTTCCGCGGCGCCGCCGCTGGAGTCCAGGGTCTCCACCCTTTCGTTGAACAGGCAGAGGGCCGGGGTCTGGCTGGCCTGGCTGACCAGGTGGATGCCGCGCCGGATCTGGCGGGGGGCGAGGGCGAAGCCATTGGCCGGGGTGATGGCGGCCAGGCAGGCCATGAGGTCGGCGATGATTTCCTGGCGGGTCATGACAACTCCTGGCTCAAGAAGCGGGTTAGGTGTTTTTCCAGGCTGGCCAGGGCGGCCTCGGCCCCGGGGCGCAGGTAGGGCCGGGCCGGCAGGGTGACCCGCCGGACCTGAACCCAGCGGCCTTGCACCTGAAATTTTAGATATTCAGCGCGGCGGGCCAGGATGGTGGCCCCGTATTCCTGGGCCCCGGCGTAGGGGGTGTCGGCGTATAACTCGCCTTGAAGCTGGTCGTCGGAGCCGCTGACGCTCCAGCCCAGGGAGCGCAGGAGTCGGCCGCTGCGCACCCGGGGGCCGCCCTGGCCCATCCGGTCGCGGGCGGCCCGCAGGCCTTCTTCGAGCGCTTGCTCCAATGCCTGACGGAGCAGGCCGGGCATCCGGCGTTCCAGGCGGGCCAGGGGGCCGGTGGACAGGTCGGGCGGATGGAGCGCGAGCCGGATCACAACAGGCTCCGGCCGCGATAGCGATCCAGGACCGCCGCCACCTGGGGCAGCAGGGGGGCGCTGGCGTAGCTGACCGAGCCATCGGGCAGGGTGCGGGCGCTGACCCCCAGGCGGCCCTGACCGGCGGCCGACTCCTGGAAGCGGACCACCACCTGCTCCAGGCAGGCCTGGAACAACTCGGCGGGAATCTGGTCGAAACCGGCCCGATAGCTGATGGCCAGGTTGTGCCGTCCCCGGGTGAACACCCCCTGGGTGAGGCTCAGGACCCCGGCGGCGGCGTCCACCAGGTAGCCCGCCTGACCCGGACCCAGGGCCGGCGGAAGGAGGATGCCGTCAAGGAGGAGCTGGCTGACGCCGCGCACCGGGTATTGGGGCAGGAGCTGCTCGGCATAGCCGGAGCCGTCCAGCAGGGCGTGGTCCGGGGCATAGGCCGGGTTGGCGGGGTCGGGGGAGTAGTCACGGGCCGCCAGATGACGGCCGGTGTGGGCCATGAACTGGGCGCTGACCGCCTCGATCAGCGATTCCAGCAGGTTGTCGTGGGCGTCGTCCCCGAGGCCCAGATAGGCCTTGACCGCCGCCAGACTAGTTAAAGCATTAGCTGAAAGAGCCATCTTATTTCTCCCGCCGCCGGCGCTCGGCCAAGGAGTGAAGCGTCATGGTTTTTGGGGAGGGGGGCGGGGGGAGCTTTGGGCCCACCAAAGGCTCCCCCCGCGTGCTTCTCCCGGTTCAGGCCGTGGGCACGCCAGTGAGCTTGGCGAAGCGTTTCTCGTCGGAGAGGGCGAAGCCCAAACGGGCTTCGGCCAGGAAGCAGGTCTGGTTGTAGGAGAAGTAGGGTTCGGCCCAGGGGTTGGTCTTGACCACCAGGCCTTGGCGCAGGCCCACGAAGGCGCTGGTGGCGAAGTCCCCGGCGATCAGCGCGGTCTCGTTGCCGCCCACGCCCAGGTTGATGGGCAGGTTGGGGTCGCGCACGAAAGGCTCGCCCCAGACCCGGGGCCGGGCGTCGCCCTCGGCCCGGGGCTGGCCGGGCTGGCGGTAGATGTAATCGCCCTGGTCGTCCTTGAGTTTCATCAGCAGTTTCTCGGCCTTGGCGTGGCCGAGGACGGGCACCTCCTGGGCGTGGGGTGCGTTCTCGTAGACCTTGAAGATGAGGTCGGCCAGGTGGTCGAAGCCGAAGTCGCCGGTCACGGTGAGGGCGTTGCTGGTGATGCGGGTCAGGAGGCCGCTGATGGGGTCGGTGGCGTTGCCGACGCCGGTCAGGCAGGCGCGGTCGAAGGCCGCGGCCAGGGTCTCGGCGAAGATCTGCCCCAAAACCTGGTCCACCTTGGGGTCGGAGTCGTCCAGGAGCTGGTTGGAGACCACCACCTTGACCGCCAGGACCTGGGCGGTGATGGCCATCTGGCCGAAGGTTGCGTCGCCGCGGGGGGTGAAGCCGTCGGCCGGGTCATAATCCGGGTTGCTGGTGTCGCTGGCCTCGGGCACCCAGTAGGCGGTCAGGCCGCCGGCCAGGGTGGGAAAGGTGATCTGGTGGGAGCGCATGGGCACCTCGCGGCAGAGGGCTTTGACCGCCGAGAAGTTGCCCAGGAGGTTGAGGACCTCGCCGGCCGGCTCGGCCGGGGCCAGGTAGCCGCCGGCGCTGGCCAGGCCCTCGCGCAGGTCCTTGGCCTGATGGGGAAGCATTTGCTTGAAGCTGGGCTCCACCCGCACCAGGTCCTCGGCGTGGCGGCCGGGCTGGCCCATGCCCAGGCGGCGGACCTCGCCCAGGAAGCGGCTGAGACCCAGGGCCGGGCCGGGGGCCTCGACCCCCAGGGCCAGGCGGCGGGGAGCGGCGGTCAACAGGCCGGCCAGGCGGTCGTCGATCAGCGACTTGACGGTTTCCTCGTTCAGGGCCAGGCCGGTGGCCTTTTCCAGCAGGCTGATCAGCTCGTGATCGGTCATGGCGTTAGTCCTTTTTGGTCGGTTGGTTAGTCGGCCTGCCCCAGATGGTGGCGCAGGCGGGAGGAGACGAGGCCCAGGAGCGCCGCCCGGCCCAGGGCGGACTTGGCCGCGGCCAGCACCGCGGGCGAGGGGTGGGGGGGGCGCGGGGAGTCTCCCGTCGTGAAGGGTTGTTCGAGCATGCGCTCGATGAGCGAGGGGCCATCGCCGGTTTGGAGCCCCAGTTGGGCCAGGGTCTGGGGGTTGGCCGGCAGGGTGACGCAGGAGATTTCATAAAGCTCCTGCTTGAGGTAGCGGGTGCCGGTGAGGGCGCGGCCCTCCACCTGGTGGACCGCCAGCTCGCTCTGGACCGGGGCGAAACCCACCGAGAAGGCCCGCAGATAGCCGCCCCGGTAGAGCTGGTAGATGGTGTCGGCGAAGGCGTATTCCTGGGCGGTGGGGAACTGGGCCTGGAAGAGCAGGCGTTGGCCCTCCACCCGCACCGCCAGGGCCTTGGCCACCGGCGGGGCGGCGTAGTCGTGGGCCCAGGGTATGACCGGGTTTTTCAGGAAGTTGGCGAAGTCCCAGCCGCTGGGCTCGATCAGGTCGCCCTGGCGGTCCACCTGGCCGGTGCTGGCCACCGCCCAAAAGGTCCGCGCCGCGTCGTCCACCTGGTTGACCTCGAAATCCAGGATCTTGTGCACCAGAGACATGCTCGTCCTCCCTAGGCCCGCAGGCCTTGCAGCACTTGCTCGATGTCGCGGTCCTCGGCCAGGGCGCTGGTCAACCAGGCCCGGAGGCGGCGGGCCTCGGCCGGCGGGGTCTGGGCCGGCAGGAGCGGGGCCAAGAGCCAGGGTTCGCGCTCCAGGGCGGCGGCCACCTTGGCACGGCTCCAGCCGGCGAAGCGCGCGGCCAGGCCCGGCCAGTGGCGGCGGACCAGGCCGGCGGCCTGGGCGCTCCAGTCAGGGTTCGCGCCCTCGGGATCGCCGGTCCGCCGGCCGCCCAGGCCCGGCAGCCAGGGGGCGTCGCCCCAGGCCACCGGGGCGCGGCCCAGGCTGGCGCGGTGCTCGTTGATGGTCAGGGCGCCACGGTCCAGGAGCGCCATGGCCTCGCGGTGGTTCTGGGCGCGGTCGGCCGGCACCGGGTTGTCATGGCGGAGAATCAGGTCGCGGCCGTAGCGCGGCAGCAGGAAGGCCCCGAGCGCGTCCTCGATCAGCTCCAGGCGGGGGCGGACGCACTCGGCGTTGAAGGTGACGTCGATGCCCTGGGCGTTGGCCCGGTTGACGTCCTTGACCAACCCCAGCTTGCCGGCCGGCACCCCATAGGCGGCCAGGATGTTGTCCTGGGTCCAGCCGGCCAGGCTGGCGAACTCGAAATCCCTGGCGCTGTAAGCCAGGGGCTGGACCTTGAGCCCGGCGTCCAGGAGGGTGGGCTCGAAGACGTGGGCCAGGCCCTGGTGCTTCTGGTTCCAGCGGGTCAGGAGCCGGCGGGCCTCGTCCTCGGTCAGGCGCTGGTCGGTCATCAGCACCACCTCGGGCCGGGCGGCGTTGCGGAAGAAGTTGCGCTGGTAGACCCGAACCGCCAGGTCGATGTCAAAGGCGTGGGCCATGGCCTCCAGGGGGCTGGCCCCGTAGAGCAGGCTCCAGGGGCTGGGGTGGCGGAAGTAGAGGATCTCCCGGGGGGCGTAGGTGACGGCCGCGCCGTCGGGTCCCTGGAACCTGAAGCCGGCGATGGGCTGGCGGGTGTCGGGGCCGGCGACGATCTCGATCAGGTCGGCCGGGGACAGCGGCCAGAGCTCGGCCGGGCGGCCCAGGGCGTTGTCCGCCACCAGGACGAAGGCCATGCCGGTCAGCTCCAGGTGGGTGGTCAGGGTGAAGCGGAACTGGCGGCCGGTGAGGATGGGGTTGGGCCGGGCCAGGAGGTCCAGCAGGGGATGGCGGGTCAGCTCCGGGCCGGGCCCCTGGGGGGCGCGGGCGTAGAGCCTCAGCGGCATGCCGGCCACCCGGTGGGCGATGACGTTGACCGCCGCGAAGACCCAGCCCTGGTAGGCCCGGAGCTGGCGGGCGCGGCCGGTCGGGCCGGAGCCGCCCAGGAAGGGGGGCGGGCCGGCCGGGACCGGGGGCAGGTCCAGGCGGCGGCGCAGCAGGGGACGGGCGATGCGGGAGAGCCAGTTGGTCATGGGTTGCCTCACCAGAGGTTGGGCCCGGCGTGGCGGATCAGGCCCACCGCGCCCTCCAGGGCGTCGGGGCCGTCGTCGTGCACGCTGGGAGAGGGGAAGTGCAGGAGCTGCTCGATGAGCTGGGCCTGGTCGCCCTGGGCGGGCGCGAAGCGCACCAGGCCCCGCTCCACCAGGGGGGAGAGCCCGGCCAGGCGGGTCTCCTTGGCCAGGCGGTGGGTGACGCCCTTGAGGGGCAACACCGCCCGGGCCTCGGCCGCCGCCCGGGCGAACTCGTCCAGCAACAGGCGCTGGAAGAGATTGTCCTCGACGCCAAAAACCAGGTAGCGGTGGCGGTCGTTGCGCAACAGCACCGCCCGCACCAGTTGATCGAGACTGACCCGGCGGATGAAGGCGTCCAGCACGTAGAAGACCCCGGCGGCCTGATCCCGGCCCACGGTCACCACCGCCTTGTAGTCGCCGCTCTCGCCGCTGGCCAGGCTGGGATCCAGGAAGCCGGCGGTGACCAGGGTCTTGCCGTCCAGTTCGTCGGGGTGGTAGGTGCGCAGCCAGGCCTCCTGGAAGAGCCCCTGGTCGTCGCGGGGGTCGTTCATCTTCTCCTTGTTGAAGGCGGCTGAACCCATCAGGGTCTTCTGGCGCAGCAGGTCGGCGGTGCTGTAGCGCGCCGGCCAGAGGGACTGGCCGGCGTCGTCCAGGGCGCGGTAGACCCGGCGGGTGAAGCGGCAGTAGGGCTCCTCGGGGCTGGTGAGCAGGACGGCCAGGGCCGAGCGGGGGCTCAGGATGGTGCCGATGATGAACAGGCTGCCCGTGGGCTCCAGGGCGGGGTAGACCGCCTGGACGATCCAGTCCAGGATCTCGCGCACCAGGCGGGGATTCTTGACGTTCTTGTCGTTTTCCAGGTCATCGAGCACGACCAGGTCGGGCCGGAAGCGGCCGTGCTTGAGCCCGCGCAGGCGCTGGCCCGAGCCCCGGGCCAGGACCCGGGTGTCGGCGCCGGCGACGAAGTCGTCCTGGCCGCCCCGGACCTGGCACAAGGGGCCGAAGTCCTGTTGCAAACGCTGGTTGTGGGTCAGCTCCAGGCGCAGGTAGCCGGTGAGGTCGCTGGCCAGGTCGGCGGTGTCCGAGGCGATGACCACGAAGCGGCGCCGGGCGAAGAGCACCTGGTGCAGCACATAGCCGAAGCTGACCAGGGTGGTCTTGGCGAATCCCCGGGGCGCGGCCACCGCCACCGGCACCACCGCCCGGCCCCGGGGGGCCAACAGGGCGATCAGTTCGCGGTGGAAGGGGGCGCAGTCGCGGGAGAAATAGTGGGGCAGGTAGGCCCGGAAGAACCAGATGGGATCGGCCGCGGCCCGGGCCAGGCGGCTGGCGCGGTCGCCGTCCGCCGGCCCGAAGGCCGCCACCTCGTTGCGCAGGCGGGCCAGGACCTCGGCCGCGCGCTGGCGATAGGCCGGCGAGGAGATATGGCGGTTCAGGCCGCTCACGGCCGGCCGCTGTCCAGGGAGAGGAAAAATGCGGCCAGGGTGTCGGCCAGCCAGGCTTTTTTCTCCGGGTCGGGCTCGCGGGCGGCCACGAAGTCGGCCAGGCGCGCGCCCACCTCCACCGCCGCCGCCTTGAGGTCATAGCCGCTGCCTTCGAGCTTTTCCAGCAGGCCGCCGATCTTGCACAGCTCCTCGGCGCTCTCCCGGTCCAGGTCCCGGGCGGCCAGGCGGTCGCTGACCTTCTGGCCCAAGAGCGCGCGCAGGGCCTGGGCCGCGCCCCGGGGATCATTGAGGCGGGGATCGTCCAGGCCGGCCGGAGGCGCGGAGTTGGCGGCCGGCGGCGGGGCGGTCTTGGCGGAGCGGCGGGGCGGCATCAGCGGTCCAGCTCCTTGAGCTCGGCCACCAGGGCCTTGTACTCGCGCACCGCCGCCACCAGCTCCTCCATGGCCTGCTGGGCGTGCTCCACCCGCATGGCCTCGATGCCGTCGAGGTTGTAGAGGTAGTAGCTCAGGTCCTTGATCAGGCGATCGACCTTGATCTCCAGCGCGGTCAGCCGCTCGCGTTTTTCTTCCTTGAGACCCTTGGCGATCAGGCGGGAGGTCTTGTCCATGTCTCACCTCAAGAGGGTTTGCACCACCTGGAACAACAGCCAGAGGGTGAACAGGCCGCCGGTGTAGAAGGCCAAGCGGCCCTCCAGGCGGTCCAGGCGGGCGTCGCAGGCCTCCACCCGGGCGGCCTGGCGCTGGAGGCTGGCGGCCAGGTCGGCGTTGACCCGGCGTTGCTCGGCCAGGCTCATCTTGAGCACCGTGTCCAGCCGCCGCAGTTGGCCGCGCAGGTTCTCCAGCGCCAGGCGCGGGTCGTCCTCGCCCACGGCTAGTCCCGCTCCGTCTGGTCGGGCAGCTTGACCAGCCCGGCCCGCAGGAAGATGGCCACCAGGCCGGTGAGGGCCATCTGGCCGGCCTGGGCCAGGTCGGCCTCGCCGCTCAGATAGGCGCCCAGGGCGGCCAGGATCGCCGCCAGCCCGGTCCAGAAGGTCTTGGTGCGCCACAGGGTCATGCCTTCGCCTCCTTGCCCGGGGCCGGCCCGCGCCGCGCCCCGATTGATGAAGGCCAGGGTAACCGGGCGCGGCGGGGCGGCCCAGGAAGGCGGGACAGGAAACCAGGGCCGCGAAGACCGGCCGGGAGATGTTTCCCGGGAACGCGGCCGCGTTGGCGCGAGGGAGAGGGATACGGGGAGGGACCGAGGGCGGGGCGGGGGTTAGGCACGCTGGCCGCGCGGGGGGTTGACGATGTGGCGCACGTGGCGGGCCGAGAGGTTCCAGCGCCGGGAGAGCAGCTTGACGTTGGCCCCGTCGAACTCGCGCCGGATGGCGGCGTTGCGCAGGTTCAGCAAGGCCCGCTCCAATTTGGGGAAGTAGACGCTGGTGCCGGCGAAGTTCTGGGCCAGGCTCACCGTGGCCTGGACCCCGATCACCGCCGCCATCTCCTGGTAGACCTCGGGCAGGTCGTCGGGCTGGATCTGCTTGAGCCAGGAAGGCAGGAAATCGTGGTTGATCGAGCCGTGAACCTCCATCGCGAACTCCTTTCCCGGGGGGATGATTGCTGCTAGGCTAGCCAGCCAGCCGGGAGAATGATATATCCGTTATGGATATTAGTCAACACCATTTCGGGCATAAACGCCGGCTTCGGGCCGGGTGGCTGGGGGGGCTGGTCCTGACCTGGGCCCTGCTAGCCCCCGGTTGCCTGCACCTCAATGAATACGACCGCTTGAAGTTCAACCTCGGGGCGCCGGCGGGGCCGCCGCCGCCGGCCGCGACCCCGGCTGGCGGCGCGGGATGGGGCCGCGCGGTGGCCGGCCCGGGGCTGGCGTTGCTGGGGATCGCGTTGGCCGGATGGCGTTGGCGGCGGCTGCGGCGGCAGGGAGCCCAGGCCCAGCCAGTGGATCGGGAGGACCTGGCCCTGATCCGCACCGCCCGCGACGCCCTGGTCTATCTGTTGCGCAAGCGTTTCACCCGGCTGGGGGTGGTTGCCCTGGCGGACTTCCAGCGCCGGCGAAAGGCGCGGGGACCCTGAGGGGGATATGTTCCAAATTGGAAGGAATCATCCAAAATGGAAGAAGGGCTGGGCCGGAAGCGCATGGGTTGCGCAGGGATAACATCATAAATTAATTAAATAAATATTGATCATGCCGCCGCTGGCACGGCTCTTGATATCACCAGGAGCGAAACCAACTTCCGCAAGGAAAGGAAAGGAGCAGCGGCATGAAGCGTAGCAGCATGATGATGGCGGCCCTGAGCTTGGGCCTGGTGTTGAGCGCGGCCCCGGTGATGGCCAACGAGGTCTACGTCACCGATGAGTGGGACCAGCCGGTCTACGAGACCGGGGCCAAGGGGGCCAAGGTCCAGGCCATGCAGAAGGGCCAGTTCAAGGTCAACAGCGTGGCCCAGTCGGCCTCCGACACCCGGTTCCACGATCACTTCGAGAACCCCAAGGTGATCTGGAACCAGCAGCCGACCAGCAACCCCGAGTGGAACGTCAACGGCCTGCCCGAGCCCCGGAAGTAGCCTATCCGGGGCCGGCCGGACCAAGCCCGAACTCTCACCGCTCCCCCTTGCCGCGCCGGGGCCCTCCCCGGCCGGCCCCTTTTAGGGGGGCGGAAATCCAGCCGGAACGCGCGCAAAAAAACAGGGGCCGAGTGATAGGCTCGGCCCCTGGGCGCGCGCGGCCAGATCTTCGATCCTTCCAACTACCTTCCCGTCTTGCCCAACCGGTTAGGATAGCTTCCCGCCTCACGCGCCAAGGTCATCCTAGCAAAGTTCACGATCATTAGCTACGAAATTGCTACATCGTAGCTATAGTTCTTCTTTTCACGACCAGCCCGTGCCTGGCCGGCCCGCCGTGGCGAGGACCGGACAAGAGGACGTCATTTGGGTAAAGTGCCGAATTTAACAGCGTTTTCCATCAAGGCCGCCACCGGCTTGAGGCCATAGGGCGAGCGCTGCTCGATGGCGGTGAGCACCGTGCCGCCGCCGGTGAAGAAGTAATAGTCGGCGTCGTCCAGCACCGAGAGGTACAGGCCCGGCAACAGGTCCTTGAACTCCTGCAGGGTGTCGCCGCCGCCGTAGAGCTTGGCCGCGCCCCGGTTGCGGTCGATGGCGGTGTCCAGGGCCTTGGAGCCGTCGGTGAAGTGGGGGGTGAACCCCATGACCGCGTTGACGAAAATGGTCTTGGCCCCCAGGATGGTCTGGCTGACCATGGGGTCGTCGAAGCTCCTGGCGTCGATGTCCAGCACGTAGCCCAGCTCCTGGCCGGGTTGGAGGTCGGCCACCGCCAGGGTGCGATACTTGCCCTCCTCCCGCCCCAAGACCGCGCTCTCCACCAGGTAGGGCAGCTCCACCACCTTGCCGGCCTGGGCGTCCTTGGCCACCAGGTCCCCGGCCGCGGCGATGTCCTCCGGGGTCACCCCGGCGATCTTCACCCCATATTTGGCGCAGAGATAGGTGTTGTAGATCACCCCGCCCAGGATCAGGCGGTCCACCTGGTCGTAGATGGCGTTCAAGGGGCCGATCTTGGTGTCGTATTTGGCCCCGGCCACCACCGCCACGAAGGGCCGCTCCGGGTTGAGCACCTGGTCCAGGTTGGCGATCTCGGCCTGCATCAGGTAGCCGGCGTAGGAGGGCAGGTGTTGGGTGACCTCGTAGGTGGAGGCGTGGGGCTGCCAGGAGCCGAAGGCGTCGTTGACGTAGATGTCGGCCAGGCCGGCCAGCTGCAGGGCGAAGGCCTGGCGGGCTTCGCCCTTCTGCTCCTCGCCCGCGAACCAACGGGTGTTGGGCAGATAGATGCCGGCCACCTCGCCCGCGCGCAGTTGGCGGATGGCCAGGTTGATGCTGGTGTCGATGGCCGGGATGCCCTGGTCGCCGTTGGGGGCGAAGCCGGGGATCAAGAACCGGCAGTGCAGCTTGGACTCCAGGTAGTCGACGATGGGCTTGACGCTGCTGTCCTCGTCGGTGGTGATGGTCCCGGTTTTCTTGTCGTAGGGCCGGCCCACGTGGGTCATCAGGATCGGCCGGCCCCCCTGGGCCACGATGTAGAACAGGGTGCCGATGGTGCGGTCGATGCGGTAGGGGTCCTTGATCTGGCCCTTCTTGACCACGTTGTGGTCAAGGCGCACCAGGACCACCTTGTCCTTGAGGTTGGCCTGCTGCAACAAGGGCAGGCGGGAATCCAGCTTGCGGGCCTGCATCGGGGTCCTCCAACCAGGGTGTGAGGCGCGGAAACGCGGGGCGTGTTGGGAATATTATCTGGGAAAAGAGAGCCGGGGGAAAACCCTTTTGTGGACACAAGGGTTTTCCCCTAAAAACCCCTTTCCCAAAAACTTTAAGGGGTTGGCGGAGGGGGCGGTCCGGGGGCGGGGAACAGGGGATTGGCGCGGGCGCAGAGAGGGCGTTAGACTCGAGAAATGGCCAGGCCCTTCACCCATCTGCCACCGGAAATCATCCGCCAGGGTCCGCCTTTGGGCGCGGCCCGGGGCGAGGTGTTGCTGATCCACGGGGCCTGGCACGGCCCCTGGTGCTGGGACGGTCTGGCCGAGCCCCTGGCCGCCCGGGGTTTCGGGGTCAACCGCCTCTGCCTGCCGGGGCATGGCGAGTCCCCCTGGGAGTTGCCATGCCTGACCGGCCTGGCCGACTACGCCGATCTGGCCCGCCGCGCCGCCGCCGGCCTGGGACGGCCGGTGCTGGTGGGCCACTCCTTGGGCGGCTGGCTGGTCATGAAGGTTCTGGAGGTGGCCGATCTGCCGGCGGTGCTGTTGATGCCCCTGCCGCCCCGGGGCCTGCCCCTGACCCGATTGGCCCGGCTTTTCGCCCAGTTCCCGGCGGCCATGGCCCCGGTCCTGGCCCTGGGCCGGCTGCGGGTGCGCACCCCGGTCATGTCCGCGCGCCTGTTCTTCACCCCCCAGGCCCCTCCCCCGGACCTGGATGGCTACTGGCGGCGCCTGGTCCCGGAGCCGGGGCGGGTGGCCCTGGAGATGGGCCTGGGCCTGGCCGGCTGCCGCCCCCGGCCGGGCCGGTCCCCGCGCCTGGTGGTGGCCGGCGGACGGGATTACTTCCTGCCGGCGGGGCGGATGCGACGCCTGGCCGCCCGCCTGGGGGCGGAATTCGCGCTCCTGCCCGCGGCTGGACACAACCCCTGGCCCGTCCATCTGCCCGCCCTGCTGGAGCGCCTGGCGGCCTTCCCGCCCCTGGCCTGAGGCCGCCAATCCCAAAATCGGCAACCATGTGAACAAAGTTCTCGCCCAGGGGGCGGCTTTGGGCCATAGTTAGTCGATCTCGGTTAGGCGCGCCAATTCACCCGAGGTTCCCAGCGCATGGACGTCCTGATTCTCATCATCGAGGCGGTGGCGGTCTACATCCTGGTGCTGGCCGCCCACGCCCTGCGCCACCGCTTCGGTCTGGCCCATTTCTACGCCCTGGTGGGCGGAGTCACCGCCATCATGAGCTGGGTCACCGACGCCGGGGTCAAGGTCGAGGTGGCCGGGGTCACCTTCATGGTGGGCTCCACCGTCTTCTACACCTCGCTGCTCCTGGCCGTCTTCGTGGTCTACGTCTTCGACGGGGTGCGGGCCACCCGCATCGCCATTTCCACCGTCATCGGGGTCTCGGTGATGGTGCCGGTGATCGCGGTGGTGCTCAACCTCCAGATGCGCCTGGCCGGCGGCGCGCCCCTGGGCTACGTGCCGGCCCCCAGCCTGCGCATCAACCTCGCCAGCGTGGTGGCCACCTTCCTGGATTTGATCTTCCTGGCCATGGCCTGGGAGTGGCTTGGCCAGCGCCTGGGCCAGGCCGCCCTGGGGGTGCGCTCCTTCCTGACCTTGTTGGGCGTGATGTGGCTGGACGTGCTGTTGTTCAACCTGGGGGCCTTCGGGGGCCAGGCCGGGGCCTGGGCCATCATGCAGGGCACCGCCGTCAGCCGCCTGATCGTCTGCCTGGTGGCCGCCCCCCTGCTCTGGGCCTACCTGGCCTGGCAGAACCGGCGCTATCACACCCAGCTGGAACGGCGGCCGGTGCTGGCCATCCTGATGGAGTTCGCCCAGATGAAGGCCGAGCTGGGCCTGGCCCAGCAGGAGATCGAGCGCCGCAAGCTGGCCGAGAAGGCCCTGCGCGAGAGCCGCCAGGAGCTCAAGCGCCTGGCCATCACCGACGACCTCACCGGCCTGGCCAACCGCCGCCACTTCCACCAGCGGGCCGAGGAGGAGTTCCAGCGCGCCCGTCGCTACGGCCGGCCCCTGTCCCTGGTGATGCTGGACCTGGACGGGTTCAAGGAGGTCAACGACCGCCTGGGCCACCAGGTGGGCGACGAGGTGCTGGTGGAGGTGGCCCGCCTGGGCCAGGTCCAGGTGCGCTACAACGATCTCTGGGCCCGTCTGGGCGGCGACGAGTTCGCCCTGCTCCTGCCCGAGACCGACTCCGAACGGGCCGTGGCCCTGGCCCAGCGCCTGCGCGAGACCATCGTCGGCCAGCCCCTGGCCACCACCCGGGGGCCGGTGACGGTGGGGCTCAGCCTGGGGACGGTCAGCCTGGCCGGCGAGAATTGGACCCTGGACGATCTCTTCCGCGCCGCCGACCAGGCCATGTACGCCGACAAGCTGGCCCGGCGGGGCGAAGTCTGCGCCTGAGGCCGCTTCACGCCAAGGTCATCACTCTCCGGGCGATCCGAGTCGGGGCGGACGACGAGCCCCGCGCCGAACCCTGACATGGCGCTGATTATCCGACAGCCCCCTGGGCGGGTCTCCAGCGGGAGGGCCTGACCTTGGGGGCGACGAAGGCTCATGCCGAAGCGGTTGTTCCAGAGGATGGAGGCCGTTGCGGATTGAGAGCGGGCCTGGCTCCGGAAACGCCAGCGGGCCGTCGGCCACTGGGGCGCGAGATCGTCCTGGCGATCCGCGGACTTTTCGCCCGGCTCACCACGCCGTCAACCAGCTGCCGTCGCGGGATCGCCGCCGCGCTAGAGGAACTCGGCCAGGGCCTCCTGGTAGGGCCGGAGTTCCTCGAAGGGCATCAGGGTGCCCATGGCCCGGTTCTTGGTGGGCACCCCGGATTCCTCCACCGCCGCCAAGGGGTTGAGCCCGCCCACCACCACCAGGCCCACCCGGGCCGGGGCCACCGGGATCTCCAGGAGCGGCTGGTCGGGCCGCCCCACCAGGATGATGCCCCCCAACCCGGCCTTGGCCATGCGGGCGCTGAGGCGACGGGCCAGGCCGGCGGCCGGGGCGGGGATCTCGCGGAAGCTGGCCCCCACCACCCCGTCGCCGGTGGTCACCGCCGCGCGCACCGCGGTCATCTGGCCCTTGATGAATATCTCCAGGGGGTCCAGGGTGGTGCTGTCGTAGTTGATGATCTGGGTGAAGCGCACCGGCTTGCCGCCCAAAATCTGCACCAGGCCGCCGAAGCGGTTGGTGGTGGGGATGCCCTCGGAGAGCAGCACGCCGTTGACGCTCATGGAGCAGATGGTGGCGATGCCGTACTCGCGCGGACCCACCACCAGGCGGCCCAGGCGCGCGCCCGGCCCGGCCAGCAGCAGGCGTTGGCCCATGGACAGGCCGGCGTCGAAGACCTCCTTGAGCACCGCCGCCGCCTGGCGCACCCGATCCGCCTCCAGGGTGGAGATGTTGACCACCACCTCGCCCTTGCCGGCCCGCAGGCGGAAGTTCATGCGATAGATCAGGGCGTCCACCCGGGCGGCCACGAAGCCCAGCTTGTCCACCACATAGGCGTTTTCCAGCTCCTGGCGTCCGCGCTCGGTGAGCTGGCGGCCCCGGCGGCCCTCGCGGGCGGTGAGCCCCTCCCGGTCGGTGATGCCCAGATAGTACCGGATGGTGCGTTGGCTCATCTCGGTGCCGGCCAGGGCCAGGGCCTGGGCCACGCGATTGCCGCCCAGGGGCCGGTCCGACTCGTCCAAGACGCGCAGGATGTCCAGGATTTTGCGGCGGCTGCGTTCGTCCATGCTTATTCCTCGCTCCCAATCCACGCCGGTTTACCGCCAGCCTAACCCCACCCCGGGGGCGTGGTCAAGGCCAAACTCGGCAACCTTGCCGGGTTTCATCCGCCGCTCCCCGGCGGGGGCGGGTCGGGCCAGCCCGGGCCATCCTGTTAGTGACACTGAAATGACGCTGGTAATCACTCCATGTTCTGAATTGTCAACCTCGCGGTTGGACTCTTGACAGTTTTGTGCTGGCATGGGATATAGGGCAATTACTGCCGCTTCGCGCCAACGGGGCCAATCGCCTGTATGCCTGGGCACAATGGGGTAGAATACCTCCCAGGATCAGGAACAAATTCAACCCCACGCCACCCCCGGGGCCAGCAGTCCTGGCCCGGGGGTCGACGCGCCCCCAATTGGCCCGCGAACGGTCCCGGTGGAGCATGACTGAAGGCAACCAAATCCTGCGCATCGCCCAAGCCCAGATCAACCCCACGGTGGGGGACCTGGAAGCCAACCTGGCCCTGATTCAGGAGTATCTGGACCTGGCGCGACAACGCGGCGCGGACCTGGTCACCTTCCCCGAGTTGGCCGTCTGCGGCTATCCCCCCGAGGACCTCCTGCTCAAGCCCCGTTTCCTCAAGGACACCGCCCGCGCCTTGGGGCGCCTGGCCCAGGCCACCCGGGGGCTGACGGTGCTGGTGGGCCACGCCGAAACCGACCTGGGCCGGGTCTACAACTCCGCCGCGCTCCTGCACGATGGCCGCCTGGTGGGCTCCTATCGCAAGCTGGAGCTGCCCAACTACGGGGTCTTCGACGAGAAGCGCTATTTCTGCCCCGGCGAGGGCTGCCTGATCTTCACCCTGCGCGGGCTGCGGGTGCTGGTCACCATCTGCGAGGACGTCTGGGTGCCCCTGAGCGCGGCCGAGCAATGCGCCCGGGCCCTGCGGCCCCAGGTGGTGGTGAACATCTCGGCCAGCCCCTTCCACGCCGGCAAGCTGGACCTGCGCCGCCAGGTCCTGGCCCGCTTCGCCCGCGGGGTCAAGGCCCCGGTCTGCTACAACAACCTGGTGGGGGCCCAGGACGAGCTGGTCTTCGACGGCGGCTGCCTGGTCATCGGCGCCGACGGGACGATGCTGGCCTGCGCCCGGCGCTTCGAGCAGGACCTCCTGGTCACCGACCTGGAACTGGCCGCCCCGGCCCGGCCCCCGGCCGCCGCCCCGCCCCACCGCCTGGTGGAGCTGGTGGCCCCGGCCCCGGTCCACGGCCTGCCCGCGCCCCCGGCCTGCGCCCCGGAGATGGACCGGCTGGAGGAGGTCTGGCGGGCCCTGGTGCTGGGCACCCGCGACTACATGCGTAAGAACGGATTCAAGAAGGTGGTGCTGGGGCTGTCCGGCGGCATCGACTCCGCGCTGGTGGCGGCGGTGGCGGTGGAGGCCCTGGGGCGGGAGAACGTCCTCGGGGTGACCATGCCCAGCCAGTACACCAGCGGCGAGACCCTGTCCGACGCCGAGTTGCTGGCCAGGAACCTGGGACTGACCCTGCACACCATCCCCATCAAGGCCATCCTGGAGGTCTATCTCCGGGAGCTGGCCCCGGCCTTCGGCCCCGGGCCGCTGGGGGTGGAGGCCGAGAACCTCCAGGCCCGCATCCGGGGCAACCTGTTGATGGCGCTGTCCAACCGCTTCGGCTGGCTGGTGCTGACCACCGGCAACAAGAGCGAGACCGCGGTGGGCTATTGCACCCTTTACGGCGACATGGCCGGCGGCTTCGCGGTGATCAAGGACGTGCCCAAGACCCTGGTCTACGAGCTGAGCGACTATCTCAACCGCCAGGCCGGGCGCGAGATCATCCCCCAGAGCGTCATCGTCCGGCCGCCCACGGCCGAGCTGCGGCCCGACCAGAGGGACGAGGACTCCCTGCCGCCCTACGCGGTGCTGGACCCCATCCTCCAGGCCTACGTGGAGCAGGACAAGGTGTTGGACGAGATCGCCGCCGAGGGGTTCGATCCCGAGGTGGTCAAGGAGGTGGTGCGGTTGGTGGACCTGAACGAGTACAAGCGTCGTCAGGCCCCGCCGGGGGTGAAAATCACGCCCAAGGCCTTTGGCCGCGACCGCCGGTTGCCGATCACCAACCATTACCGGCCGGGCTGGGACTAGCCCGCCGGCCGGAGCGAGAGATCAGTCCGGCCCCGCGCCCCTTGGCGCGCGTCGCCGGAGTTGGGTTCACACCAAGGGGGTGAAACCTCATGAGGCTACTGCACCGCAAACAGTTCCCCACCAGCAAGGACATCAGCGGCTGCGCCATCAGCGGCATGATGAGCGAGATCGGCGCGCCCATGAGCGGCGAGGCCATCATCCGCTCCATCGCCAACATGCACGACCGCAGCAACGGCCTGGGCGGCGGCTTCGCGGCCTATGGCATCTATCCCGAGATGCGCGACCGCTACGCCCTGCACGTGATGTACGACGCCATGGACGACAAGCAGGAGACCGAGCGCATCATCAGCCGCTGGTGCACCGTCTACGGCGACGAGACCATCCCCACCCGGCCCTCGGCCCTGGTCCGCCACCGGCCCATCCTCCACCGCTACTTCGTCAACATCAAGCCCGAGGTGATGGAGCGGTTCTGCGACGAGACCGAGGACGACGCCATCGTGGACCTGGTGATGACCATCAACGCCGACGTCCAGGGCGGGTTCGTCTTCTCCTCGGGCAAGAACATGGGCGTGTTCAAGGGCGTTGGCTTCCCCGAGGACATCGGCGAGTTCTACCGCCTGGACGAGTACCAGGCCTACATCTGGACCAGCCACGGCCGCTTCCCCACCAACACCACCGGCTGGTGGGGCGGGGCGCATCCCTTCTCGCTCTTGGACTGGTCGGTGGTGCACAACGGCGAGATCAGCTCCTACGGCATCAACAAGCGCTATCTCGACAACTTCGGCTACAAGTGCACCCTGCACACCGACACCGAGGTCATCGCCTACCTGTTCGACCTCTTGGTGCGCAAGCATCGCCTGCCCTTCGAGGCGGCCTGCATGGCCATGGCCCCGCCCTTCTGGCCCCAGCTGGAGCGGCTGCCCGAGGTCCGGCGCGAGCTGGCCCGCACCCTGCGCATCGTCTACGGCGGCGCGCTCCTCAACGGCCCCTTCTCGGTGCTGGTGGGCCACTCCGGCGGCATGGTGGGCTTCAACGACCGCACCAAGCTGCGGCCCATGGTGGGCGCGCGCAAGGGCGACATGGTCTACATGGCCAGCGAGGAAGGCGCCATCCGCGAGGTCTGCAACGACCCCGAGGTGGTCTGGCACGCCGCCGGCGGGGTGCCGATCATGGCCCAGCTGAAGGAGCCGGAGAAGGTCATCGGCCCCGAGGCCACCGCCCGCTTGAAGGCCCACTCCTGCCGGCTGCCGGCCGGAGCCTGGCAGGAAGCCCCCCGGGCCGGCCGCGCCGCGGCCTCGGTGCAATGAGACCCCACCGCCAACTCCGCGGTTTCGTGAAAGGTGACCCAAGGTGAGCAAGAGACTGGTTCAAGCCGAATTCAACGTGGAGCGCGATCCCGAGCGCTGCATCCAGTGCCAGGTCTGCGTGCGCCAATGCTCCAACCAGGTGCACGCCTATGACGCCGAAGCCGAGCAGGTGACCTGCGACGAGGCCTCCTGCGTGGGCTGCCAGCGCTGCGCGACCCTGTGCCCCACCAACGCCCTGACCATCAAGAAGGCCCCGCCGGAGTTCGCCCCGGACAACAACTGGACCTCCGACGTCATCCAGAACATCTACCGCCAGGCCGAGACCGGCGGGGTGCTGTTGTCGGCCATGGGCAACGACACCGCCAAGGTCAGCTGGTGGGACAACATCCTGCTCAACGCCAGCCAGGTGACCAACCCCTCCATCGACCCCCTGCGCGAGCCCATGGAGCTGACCACCTTCCTGGGGGCCAAGCCCAACGCGGTGGAACTGAGCTTCGACGAACAGGGCGGCCCCAGCCTGGCCACCAAACTGGCCCCCCAGCTGGTGCTCTCCACCCCGATCATGTTCAGCGCCATGAGCTACGGGGCCATCAGCTACAACGCCTTCGAGTCCCTGGCCCGGGCGGCGGGCCAGTACGGCACCTTCGCCAACAGCGGCGAGGGCGGCCTGCACAAGGACTTCTGGCCCCACGGCCCCAACATGATCGTGCAGGTGGCCTCCGGCCGCTTCGGGGTGGACATCGACTACCTCAAGGTGGCGGCGGCGGTGGAGATCAAGATCGGCCAGGGGGCCAAGCCCGGCATCGGCGGGCACCTGCCCGGCGAGAAGGTCGACGAGCGCATCAGCCAGACCCGCATGATCCCGGTGGGCTCCGACGCCATCAGCCCGGCCCCCCACCACGACATCTACTCCATCGAGGACCTGCGCCAGCTCATCTACAGCCTCAAGGAGGCCACCCGCTATAAGAAGCCCATCAGCGTCAAGATCGCGGCGGTGCACAACGTGGCGGCCATCGCCAGCGGCATCGTCCGCGCCGGGGCGGACATCGTGGCCATCGACGGCTACAAGGGCGGCACCGGCGCGGCCCCCACCATGATCCGCAACAACGTGGGCATCCCCATCGAGTTCGCCCTGGCGGCGGTGGACGACCGTCTGCGCCAGGAGGGCATCCGCAACCAGGCCTCGGTGGTGGCCTGCGGCGGCTTCCGCTCCTCGGCCGACGTGGTCAAGGCCATCGCCCTGGGGGCCGACGCGGTCTACATCGGCACCGCGGCCCTGGTGGCCCTGGGCTGCCATCTCTGCCAGAAGTGCTACACCGGCAAGTGCAACTGGGGCATCGCCACCCAGGATCCCTATCTGACCCGCCGCCTGAACCCCGACATCGGGGCCCGCCGCCTGGTGAACCTCCTGCGCGGCTGGTCGCACGAGATCAAGGAAATGATGGGCGGCATGGGCATCAACGCCATCGAAAGCCTGCGCGGCAACCGCGAACACCTGCGGGGCGTGGGGCTGTCCGACCGCGAGCTCAGCATCCTGGGCATCAAGGCGGCGGGGGAGTAGGCCGATGAAGCGCATCGTGGCCAAGGAAGAATACTGCATGAACTGCCGGCTGTGCGAGGTTTACTGCCTGGTCAGCCACAGCCGCAGCAAGGACCTGATCAAGGCCTTCCGCCAGGAGCGGGGCGAGATCGTGCCCCGGATCACGGTGGAGAGGCTGGGCCCGGTCAGCTTCGCGGTCCAGTGCCGCCACTGCGACGAGCCCGCCTGCGTGGAGGCCTGCATGACCGGCGCGCTTCACCGCGATCCCGCCACCGGCGAGGTCACCCACGACCCCCAGCGTTGCGTGGGCTGCTGGATGTGCGTGATGGTCTGCCCCACCGGGGCCATCCGGCGCGACAAAAGCGGGCACGTGGCCGCCAAGTGCGATCTCTGCCTCGAAACCGGCACCCCGGCCTGCGTGGCCAACTGCCCCAACGAGGCCCTGGTCATCGAGGAAGACAATGACTAGCACCAAGTACCTCATCATCGGCAATTCGGCCGCCGGCGTGGGCTGCGTGGAGGGCATCCGCCAGACCGACCCCACCGGGGAGATCACCCTGCTGGCCAAGGAAACCGAGCACGCCTATTCCCGCCCCCTGATCACCTATCTGCTGGGCGGCAAGGTGGACGAGGCCGGCATGGCCTACCGGCCGGCCGACTTCCACGCCCAGCAGCGGGTCCAGACCATGCTGGGGGTGGAGGCGGCCAAGGTCGATCCGGCGGCCAAGACCGTCACCTGCGTCGACGGCCAGGTCATCGGCTACCAGAAGCTCCTGATCGCCAACGGCGGCAAGCCCATCACCCCGCCCAACCTGCCGGGGGCCGACGCCCCGGGCGTCTTCACCTTCACCACCTGGGGCGACGCCCGCGCCATCGAGCAATACATCGCCGCCAACGAGGTCAAGGAGGCGGTGGTGATCGGCGGCGGCCTGATCGGCCTCAAGAGCGTGGAGGCGCTGACCGCCCGGGGGCTGAAGGTCACGGTGCTGGAGCTGGCCCCCCGCATCCTGGCCGTGACCCTGGACCAGGACGCCAGCGATCTGCTGGCCGGGGCCCTGGCCAGCGCCGGGGTGACGCTTTTGACCAACACCACCGCCCAGCGCATCGATCTCCAGGGCGGCAAGGCGGCCGGGGTCACCCTGCCCGACGGTCGCAAGATCGCCGCCGGCCTGGTCATCCTGGCCATCGGGGTGCTGCCCGACCTGTCCCTGGTGGCTGACTCCGGCATCGCCACCGAGCGCGGCATCCTGGCCGACGAGCGCCTGGCCACCAGCGTCGCCGATGTCTACGCGGCCGGCGACGTGGCCCAGGCCCTGGAGCTGATCAGCGGCGAGCGCCGCTCCATCCCCATCTGGCCCAACGCCTACCGCCAGGGCTTCATCGCCGGGGTCAACATGGCCGGCGGCGACAAGCTCTACGAGGGCGGCCTGGCCATGAACTCGGTGGAGATCTGCGGCCTGGCCACCATCAGCGCCGGGGTCACCAGCCCGCCCGAGGGCCAGGGCCACCAGATCCTGACCAGGCTGGACCCCAAGACCAGGAACTATCGCAAGCTGGTGCTCAAGGATGGCCGCCTGGTGGGCTATGTGCTGGTGGGCGACGTGGACCGGGCCGGGATCATCACCGGGCTGATCAAGGGCCGGGTGGAGGTGAAGGGCCTGGAGGAGAAGCTCCTGGCCCCGGACTTCGGACTGATTGCGCTGCCGGCCGTCCATCGCGAGCGGGTCACGGCGGGCCTGGGGGTTTGGTCATGACCACCATCAACGCCGAGGGCGTCCACTACCAGAAGCTGAACGAGGACATCCACCAGACCCTGGCCGCCGGCGAGCGCCGGATCGAGCTGACCAACGTGCGCGGCCAACGCTACATCGGCGTGGGCCTGGACGCCGGGGTGGAGATCACCATCCAGGGCATTCCCGGCAACGACCTGGCCGCCTTCATGAACGGGGCGCGCATCGAGGTCCACGGCAACGTCCAGGACGGGGTGAGCAACACCATGAACGCCGGCAAGGTGGTGGTCCACGGCGACGCCGGCGACATCCTCTGCTACGCCATGCGCGGGGGCAAGGTCTTCATAGAGGGCGACGTGGGCTACCGCTCCGGCATCCACATGAAGGCCTACCAGGAGAACTTCCCGGTGCTGGTCATCGGCGGAGTGGCCGGCGACTATTTGGGCGAGTACATGGCCGGCGGGGTGATCGTGCTGCTGAACCTGGCCGACAATCCCCAGCCGGCCGGCTACCTGGTGGGCACCGGCATGCACGGCGGGGCCATCTACCTGCGCGGCCAGATCGACCAGAGCCAGGTGGGGGCCGAGGTGGGCTTCGACCAGCTCGGCGACCAGGAGTGGGAGATGGTGCAAAACCTGGTGGCCGAGTTCTGCGGCGACCTGGGCCTGGCCCCGCGCCAGTTCGGCCGCGAGGAGTTCATGAAACTCTACCCCAAGAGCCGCCGCCCCTACGGCAACCTCTACAGCTACTAGGCATCGCCGGGAATAGACCCAACGCGGGGGCGTCCGGACGGGCTCCCCCGCGTCTCGTTCCGGCGACCGTGGCTTCCGGGACCGGCCAGGGCCGGCTTGACCGACTTGGATCAGTTGGAATATGGTCAACCCCATGACCCTGGGCCGCCCCCTTGGCCAGCGGACCGGCCTGGCTCCGACCGCCCCGCCAGCGGCGGCTCGTCGCGCGACCAAGGGAAGCGACGGCGGCGATCATTGCTGATGATGGACAACCAGCCGTAGCTCCAGGCATTATTATCCAGGCCCCGGCGGTCCGTCGGTCGTGACGCGACCCGCCCCCGATCTAGTCCGTCCTGCCCCGGACGTTGGCCAGAGGCGCGCCGCCGCCGGTTGGCTCCGCTGGACTCCAGCGGTCCCCGCCGTGACGCGGCGTTGCCGGGAGATCCCATGTCCGGTTTGCGGATTTGGTTGCAGGATTGGCTGGATGGACGGGCCACCTTCCCGGTGGGCAGCGAGGAATTCTGGCGCGAGCGGATCCTGTACGTGATCCTCCTGTTCGGGATCATCGCCGGATTGGTGGTCTTCGTCCCCAGCGTCTGGTTCCTGCTCCTGCGCGGGGAATGGCCCCTGGTCCTGGTGGACACCCTGGCCTATCTCGGGGTGGTCGGCATCCTCTTGCGCCGCCAGTTCAGCTTCAGGATCCGGGCCTGGTTCGTGTCCCTGGTGCTTTACGCCCTGGGGACCCTGCTCTATTTCCGCCTGGGACCCTATTCCGGCGGACCCACCTGGATGTTCACCTTCCCCCTCATCGCCGGGGTGCTGCTGGGAGGCCGGGCCGCCGCCCTGGCCTTGGCCCTGAACGGCCTGGCCTTCGCCGTCATCGGCCTGCTGTTGTGGCGGGAGAGCCTGCCCTGGATGTCGGAGGTGCACGGCTCCGCATTGCGCTGGCTGGTCTACTCGGCCAACACCCTGTTCATCGACGCGGTGGCCACCATCGCCGCCACCTTGCTGGTGCAGACCATCGCCCGCAGCAACCGCCGCCTGGAATCGACCCTGGCGGAGCTGCGCCAGCAGATGCGCCTGCGCCAAGAGGCGGAAGACCGCCTGGCGGCCAGCGAGGAGCGGCTGCGCAAGATCATCCACGACACCCAGGCCGGCTATTTCTTCATCGATTTCCAGGGCGTTTATCGGGATGTTAACCAGTCCTGGCTTCAGATGCACGGCTTCGCCAACAAATCCGGGATTCTGGGCCGGCATTTCAGCGTGACCCAGACCGAGGCCGACCTGCCGGCGGCCAGGGAGCTGGTGGCCCGCTTGCTGGACGGCCAGGCGGTTCCGCCGGGGACATTCTCCCGCCGGCGCCAGGACGGCGAGATCTCCTACCATTCCTACAGCATCAATCCGGTGCTCAGCCAGGACCAGGTGGTGGGCCTGGAGGGCTTTCTGATCGACACCACCGAGACCCGGCGCTTCGAGCTGGCTCTCAGCGCCAGCGAGGCCAAGTTCCGCTCGCTGTTCAACTCCATGTCCGAACTGGCGGTGCTGCACGAGGTGGTGCGCGACCCCTCCGGCCGGGTGGTGGACTATCGGATCATCGACTGCAACCAGGCCTTCAGCCGGATCACCGGCCTGCCCCGGGAACAGGTGGTGGGCATGCTGGCCTCCCAGGCCTATGGGGTGGCCGAGCCGCCCTACCTGGAGATCTACGCCCGCACCGCCGAAACCGGGGAGCCCGCCGCCTTCGACACCCATTTCCAGCCCATGAACAAGCACTTCCATATCTCGGTCTTTTCCCCGGGTCCGGACCAGTTCGCCACCATCGCCAGCGACATCACCCAGCGCAAGAAGGCCGAGGACGACCTGCGCCAGAGCGAGGAGAAATTCCGCCTGGCCTTCGCCACCAGCCCGGACGCCATCTGCCTGACCCGGGCCCGGGACGGGGCCTTCCTGGACGCCAACCAGGGCTTCGAGCGCGTCCTGGGCTACACCAAGGCCGAACTGGCCGGCAAGACCTCCCAGGAGGTCAACCTCCACGCCGACCCCGAGGACCGGAGCCGGATCATGGCCGGGGTCTGGGAGCACGGCTCGATCAGCAACTACGAGGCCAGGTTCGTCACCAAGGACGGGAGGGTCGTCACCGGCCTGACCTCGGCGGCGCTGCTGGAGCTGGACGGCGAGACCTGCGTCCTGTCCATCACCCGCGAGATCGAGCAACTCAAGCAGGCCGAGGCCGACAAAGCCCGCCTGGCCGATCAGTTGCGCCAGGCCCAGAAGATGGAGGCCATCGGCACCCTGGCCGGGGGCATCGCCCATGACTTCAACAACATCCTGGCCGCCATCCTGGGCTTCGCCGAGATCGCCCGGGTCGACGCCGATTCCGGGGCGGGCGCGGTCAACCCCGCCGACCTGGACCAGATCATCCTCTCCGCCCAGCGGGCCAAGGAGTTGGTCCAGCGCATCCTGGCCTTTTCCCGCAAGCAGGAGCCGGATTTCAAGCCCCTGGACCTGAACCAGGTGGTGCGGCGGGCCAGCGACATCCTGGAGCGCACCCTGCCCAAGATGATCCTGATCCAGACCCACCTGGCCCCGGATCTGCCCCTGGTGGAGGCCGACCCCACCCAGCTGGAGCAGGTGCTCCTGAACCTGGCCTCCAACGCCCAGGACGCCATGCCCGAGGGCGGCCGCCTGGTCTTCGAGAGCCACCGGGTGGTCCTGGACCATGAATATTGCCTGCGCCACCTGGAAATGCGGCCCGGCGTCTACGCCCAGCTCTCGGTCAGCGACAGCGGGACGGGCATGGACCCGGCCACCCGGGAGCGCATCTTCGAGCCCTTCTTCACCACCAAGGCGGTGGGCAAGGGCACCGGCCTGGGCCTGTCCTCGGCCTTTGGCATCATCAAGAGCCACGGCGGACACATCCACTGCTACAGCGAACCCGGCCAGGGCAGCAGCTTCCACATCTACCTGCCGATGCACCAGGCCGGCGAGGGCCGGCTCGACGCCCAGACCCAGGGGGTCCCCCTCCAGGACCTGGGCGGGCGGGAGACCATCCTGCTGGTGGACGACGAGGAGGCCCTGCGGCGCTTCGCGGCCCGGACCCTGGAGAGCCGGGGCTACCGGGTGGTGACCGCCCCCAGCGGGGAGCGGGCCCTGGAGATTTACCGCGCCCGGGGGGCGGAGCTGGATCTGGTGGTGATGGACCTGGGCATGCCGGGCATGGGCGGCCGCCAGGCCCTGGAGCGCCTGCTGGCCCTGAACCCCCAGGCCCGGGTGATCATCGCCAGCGGCTACGCGGCCCAGGGTCGGGTCAAGGAGGCCCTGGAATCGGGAGCGATGGGCTATGTGGCCAAGCCCTTCCGTCAGCTGGACCTGCTGGCCACGGTGCGCGAGGTGCTGGACCGGGAGGCCGACCCACGGCCATGAGGCGACCCGCCGCCTCCCACCGCCCCGGCCGGAGCCCGGCGCCGGCCAGCCTGGCCTAGCGGGGCTCCAGGCCGCCGTTGACCACGATGAAGTCGATCACCCGCTCCAGGCCGTGGTCGGTCTTGAGGTTGGTGAAGACAAAGGGACGCTCCCCGCGCATGCGGGCGGCGTCGCGGCGCATGACCTCCAGGTCGGCCCCCACCAAAGGCGCCAGGTCGATCTTGTTGATGACCAGCAAGTCCGAGCGGGTGATGCCCGGGCCGCCCTTGCGGGGAATCTTCTCCCCGGCCGCCACGTCGATCACGTAGATGGTCAGGTCGGCCAGCTCCGGGGAAAAGGTGGCGGCCAGGTTGTCGCCGCCGGACTCGACGAAGATCAGGTCCAGGTCGGGGAAGCGGCGGCACATCTGCTCCACCGCCGCCAGGTTGATGGAGGCGTCCTCGCGGATGGCGGTGTGGGGGCAGCCCCCGGTCTCCACCCCCAGGATGCGCTCCGGGGCCAAGGCCCCGGCCTCGGTCAGGATGCGCTGGTCCTCCTTGGTGTAGATGTCGTTGGTCACCGCGGCCAGGGACCAGCGCTCGCGCATGGCCTTGCACAGACGCTCCAAGAGCGCGGTCTTGCCCGAGCCCACCGGACCTCCCACCCCCAGCCGAAGCGGACTTTTCATGAGCGGAACAACCTCGTGTATTGGGTTTCGTGGCGCAAGGAGGCCCATTCCGCCACCAGGCCGGCCGAACCCCAGTCCGCCGGGTCGGCGGCCAGGGCCGCGTCGCGGGCCTGGCGCAGGGCCGGCTCCAGGCCGGCCAGCAGCCTGAGGCCGGCGGTCTGGCCCAGGGGAATCAGGCGCACCCCGGCCGAGACCAGGTTGGCGGCCTGGGCCTGGAGGAAGAGCAGCAGGGCCTCGGCCAGGGCCACCCCCTCCAGGGCGGCGGCCAGCGCCACCACCACGGCGTGGGGCGCGGGCCGATCCATCCTGGCCAGGGCCTCGGCCCAGGCGGTCAGGAAATCCCGGGGCCAGACCTGGCCCAGGGCGGCCAGGAAGGCCTGGCCCTGGGCCGCGCTCTCCAGGCCCAGTTCGGCGGTGGGGCGCAGGGCGTCGGCCAGCTCGGCGATGGCCAACAGCCCGGCCAGGTCCCGGGCCTGGGCCGCGCGCCAGGCCTGGACAAAAAACAGGGCCTGGCCGCGCAGGCAACCGAAGTCCAGCACCCCCGCGATCCACCGGCCCAGGCCCTCGGCGTCGGCCACCAGGCCGACCTCCACCGCGTACTCCAGGCCCTGGGAATAGGTGTAGGCCCCCACCGGAAAGGCGGGGGAGAGCCAGGTCCACAGCCGCTGGCGGGCCTGGTCAGTGGTCATGGTGATGACCCCCGCCAGCGTAGGCCCCGTCCTCGGGCGCGAAGGGGGCCATGGTCGGGCTGACCACCGCCCCCAGACCCGCCAGCATCTCGCCCAAGACCCGGTCGGCCAGGATGCGCAAACGGTCCGCGCCCAGCACCTGCACCGCCACGTGGCGGTTGCCCAGGTGCCAGGCCACCCGCAGGGCCTGCTCCGGATCGTGGCAGGCGATGTCCAGCACCAGTTCGGGCGCGGCTTGCACCGCCAGATGGCCGCCATCCTCCAGGCGCAGGCGGTCGCCGGCGCGCATCACCACCGCCCGGGGCAGGTCCAGGAGAAAGTCCCGGCCCTGGTCGTCCTGCAGGCGCACCCGGCGGCGGTGGCGCTGGTCAAAGGGCAGGGTCACGGTGGCCTGGGCCGGCGGGGCGGCGGCCTGGGGGGCGGGCAGGTGCTCGATGGCTCGGCGCATGCTGGCCCTCCTAGAACAGGAAATAGCGCTGGGCCAGGGGCAGCTCCCGGGCCGGCTGGCAGGTGAGCAACTCGCCGTCGGCCCGCACCTCGTAGGTCTCCGGGTCCACCTCGATCTTGGGCAGGGCCTGGTTGAGCTTCAGGTCGGCCTTGCCCAGGTCGCGGGTCCCGCGCACCGCCACCAGCCGCCGGGTCAGGCCCAGGCGCTCTCCCAGTCCGTCGTCCAGGGCGGCCTGGGAGACGAAGGTCAGCGAGCCGGCGGTCAGGGCCCGGCCCAGGGCCCCGAACATGGGGCGCTGGTGCACCGGCTGCGGGGTGGGGATGGAGGCGTTGGCGTCGCCCATGGCCGCGGCGGTGATGCAGCCGGCCTTGAGCACCAGGTCCGGCTTGACCCCGAAGAACATCGGCCGCCACAGCACCAGGTCGGCCAGCTTGCCCGGCTCCACCGAGCCCACCTCGTGGGCGATGCCGTGGGTGATGGCCGGGTTGATGGTGTACTTGGCCAGGTAGCGCCGGCAGCGGAAGTTGTCGTTGCCCGCGCCGTCGTCGGGCAGGGGGCCGCGCTGGAGCTTCATCTTGTGGGCGGTCTGCCAGGTGCGGGTGATCACCTCGCCCACCCGGCCCATGGCCTGGCTGTCGGAGGAGATCATGCTGAAGGCCCCCAGGTCGTGCAGGATGTCCTCGGCGGCGATGGTCTCGCGCCGGATGCGGCTCTCGGCGAAGGCCACGTCCTCGGGGATGCCGGGGTCCAGGTGGTGGCAGACCATCAGCATGTCCAGGTGCTCGTCGATGGTGTTGACCGTGAAGGGCCGGGTGGGGTTGGTGGAGGAGGGCAGCACGTTGGCCAGCCCGCAGAGCTTGATGATGTCCGGGGCGTGGCCACCGCCGGCCCCCTCGGTGTGGAAGGTGTGGATGGTGCGCCCCCGGAAGGCGGCGGCGGTGTCCTCCACGAAGCCCGACTCGTTCAGGGTGTCGGTGTGGATGGCCACCTGCACGTCGCAGCGCTCCGCCACCGCCAGGCAGTTGTCGATCGCCGCCGGGGTGGTGCCCCAGTCCTCGTGCAGCTTCAGCCCGCAGGCTCCGGCCCGGATCTGCTCCTCCAGCGACCCGGGCAGGGCGGCGTTGCCCTTGCCGAAAAAGCCCAGATTCACCGGCAGGCCCTCGGCGGCCTGGAGCATGCGAGCCAGGTGCCAGGGGCCGGGGGTGCAGGTGGTGGCGTTGGTGCCCTCGGCCGGGCCGGTGCCTCCGCCCAGCAGGGTGGTCATGCCCGAGCAGAGGGCCTCCTCCACCTGCTGGGGGCAGATGAAATGAATGTGGCTGTCGACGCCCCCGGCGGTGAGGATGCGCCCCTCGCCGGCGATGATCTCGGTGCCCGGGCCGATGATGATCTCCACCCCGGGCTGCACGTCGGGGTTGCCGGCCTTGCCCAGGGCCAGGATGCGCCCGTCCCGGATGCCCACGTCGGCCTTGACCACCCCCCACCAGTCCAGGATCAGGGCGTTGGTGATCACGGTGTCGGCCGCGCCCTGGGCCCGGCTGCGCTGGGACTGGCCCATGCCGTCGCGGATGACCTTGCCCCCGCCGAACTTGACCTCCTCGCCATAGATGGTGTGGTCGCGCTCCACCTCCAGGAACAGCTCGGTGTCGGCCAGGCGCACCCGGTCGCCCACCGTGGGTCCGTACATGGCCGCGTAGGCGGCGCGATCGATTTCGCAGGGCATGGCTTTAGTCCTCCAGGGGGCCGTCGACCCGGCCCTGGAACCCGTGCACCCGGCGCTGGCCGGCATAGGGCACCAGCCGCACCTGGCGGGTCTGGCCGGGCTCGAAGCGCACCGCGCTGCCGGCCGGGATGTCCAGCCGCCAGCCCCGCGCCCGCTGGCGGTCAAAGGCCAGGGCGGCGTTGGTCTCGTGGAAATGATAGTGGGAGCCGACCTGGATCGGCCGGTCGCCGGTGTTGGCCACGCTCAGGCTCAGGCTGGGCCGGTCCTGGTTCAGCACCAGGACGCCCTCGGCGGCGATGATCTCGCCGGGCGTCAGGGGGGACATGGCGACTCCTGTCTCAGCGGATGGGGTTGTGGACCGTGACCAGCTTGGTGCCGTCGGGGAAGGTGGCCTCCACCTGGATCTCGGGGATCATCTCCGCCACCCCCTCCATCACCTGGTCGCGGGTCAGCACCTCGCGGCCGGCCTGCATCAGCTCGGCCACCCGGCGGCCGTCGCGGGCGCCTTCCACCACGAAGTCGCTGATCAGGGCCACCGCCTCGGGATAGTTGAGCCTGACTCCCCGCTCCAGGCGGCGGCGGGCCACCATGGCCGCCATGGCCACCAGGAGCTTGTCCTTTTCGCGCGGCGAGAGATTCACCTTGGGATTCCTTTCTGGCCTACAGATGCCAAACCCGGGGCAGCCGCCGGGGCAGGCCCCAGAGACGGTCGCGCAACTGGCCCCAAAAATCGGTGTAGGCCCGGCGCAGGGCGGCGGCGTCCGGCCCCAGCCAGCGGGCCACCACCAGGCCCGGCAGGGCGGTGGCCCCCACCCGCAGGCCCTCCGGTCCACCCAGACACTCCCGCACCAGGTCCAGGGCGCTGGCCGCCTCCGGCGCGGCGTAGAGGGCGCAGGCGCAGGCCCGCGCCCCGCCCAGCCCGGCGGGGTGGGCCAGGGTCCGGGCCAGATCGCCCGCCAGGTGCAGGGCGTCGGCCCAGATCAGGCGGCCGTCCCGCTCCACCCGCCAGGCCTCGCGCACCAGGCCCCGGGTGATCTCCTCGCCCCGGGCGGCCCGGCCGAAGACCAGGATCTCCCCGGCCAGGGCCCGGGCATCGCCCGCCAGCTCCAGACGGGTCTGTCGCCGCAGGCGCGCGCCCTCGAACAGGATCGTCTCCTGGGGCAGCCACTCCAGGCGGCCGCCATCCGCCACCCGCAGCTCCACCTCCACCCGGCTGTCGGAGCCGGCCGAGCGGTGGACCTTCTCGGCCGCCTGGCTGGTGACCAGGGCTTGGGTGGCCGGCCCCAGCTCCACCGCCACCTCCAGTCGGTCGCCGCCCACCAGGCCGCCGGCGCTGCTCACCAGCACCGCGGTGGGGGGCTGGCCGGGCTCCGGGCGATTGAAGACCAGGCGCAGGGGGTCCTGGGCGTAGACCAGGTCCAGGCTTTGGCCGTGGGGCGCGGCGACGTAGCGCAGGCGCGCGCAACCCCGGACCTCCTGGCCCGCCCCGGCCTGGGGGGCGGCGGAGGCCGCCTCACACCATGAGATGGCGGCGGACATCGGCCATGGCCAGCTCGCGCTTGGGGCCGGCCGCCACCACCCGGCCGCGATCCAGCACCGTGATGGTGTCGGCCAGCTCCCGCGCGAAGTCAAAGTATTGCTCCACCAGCAGGATCGCCAGGTCGCCCCGGGCGGCCAGGGTTCTGATGACCTGCTCGATCTGCTTGATGATCGAGGGCTGGATGCCCTCGGTGGGCTCGTCCAGCACCAGCAGGCGAGGCCGGGTGACCAGGGCGCGGGCGATGGCCAGCTGTTGCTGCTGGCCGCCGGAGAGGTCGCCGCCCCGTCGGCGCAGCATGTCCTTGAGCACCGGAAAGAGCTCGAAGATCTCCGGCGGCAGGTGACGCCGACCCGCGGACAGGCAGGCGAAGCCGGTCTTGAGGTTCTCCTCCACGGTCAGCAGGGGAAAGATGTGGCGTCCCTGGGGCACGTAGGCGATGCCCCGGGCGGCGCGGGCGTGGGCCGGCAGGTTGGTGACGTCCCTTCCCTCCCAGGTGATGCGCCCCCGGCTGACCGGCTTGAGGCCCATCACCGCCCGCATCAGGCTGGTCTTGCCCACCCCGTTGCGGCCCAGGACCGTGGTCACCTGGCCGATCTCCGCCCCCAGGCTCACCGCGCGCAGGGCCTGGGTGGCCCCGTAGTGCATGTCGACGCGTTCAACGTAAAGCATGATCAGCGCCCCAGATACACCTCGACCACCCGGTGGTCGTTCTGCACCGTTTCCATGGAGCCCTCGGTCAGGACCCTGCCCTCGTGCAGCACCGTGACCATGCACTCCAGCGAGCGCACGAAGTCCATGTCGTGCTCCACCACCACCACCGAGTGCTGGCCGGCCAACCCGCGCAGCAGCCGGGCGGTCTGCTCGGTCTCGGCGTCGGTCATGCCCGCCACCGGCTCGTCCAGGAGCATCAGCTCCGGCCGCTGCATCAGCAGCATCCCGATCTCCAGCCATTGCTTCTGACCGTGGGAGAGCTGGCCGGCCGGCTGGTGGCGCAGGTCCTCCAGGGCGATGGTGGCCAGCACCTCCTCGATGCGGCGGCGCTCCCCGTCCTCCAGCCTGAAGCCCAGGCTTTGCCAGAGGCCGCGCTTGCCGGCCAGGGCCAGCTCCAGGTTGGCGAACACGGTCTGGTTCTCGAAGACCGTGGGTTGCTGGAACTTGCGCCCGACGCCCAGGTTGGCGGTGCGGGCCTCGTCCTGGCGGGCCAGGTTGACGCCGCCCTTGAAGATCACCTCGCCCTGGTCGGGCCTGGTCCGGCCGGTGATCACGTCCATCAGGGTGGTCTTGCCGGCCCCGTTGGGGCCGATGATGGCCCGCAGCTCGCCCGGGCGCAGGTAAAGGCTCAGGCCGTCCAGGGCCTTGAAGCCGTCGAAGCTGACGGTCACGTTGTCCACGTAGAGCACCATCTCCATGACGGCCTACTCCTGGGTCCGGGGTCCCGGGACGGGCTTGACCTTCTCCAGGGCCGGTCGCCGCCCCAGCCAGCGCCAACCCGGCCCGAACTCGGGGCGGACCAGGTTCAGGGCCGGCAGCACGCCCACCAGGCCCTTGGGCAGGAAGATGGTCACCGCCACGAAGAGCGCGCCCAGGAGATAGAGCCACAGCTCGGGCAGGGCCCCGGTGAAATAGGTCTTGGCGTAGTTGACCAAAAGCGCCCCCAGCGCCGCGCCGTAGAGCGAGCCCCGCCCGCCCACCGCCACCCAGATCACCACTTCGATGCTGGCGGCCGGGGCGAACTCGCTGGGGTTGATGATGCCCACCTGGGGCGCGTAGAGCGCCCCGGCCAGGCCGGCCAGCACCGCCGAGACGGTGAAGACGAACAGCTGGTAGTACTCCACCCGGTAGCCCAGGAAGCGGGCGCGGCTCTCGGCGTCGCGGATGGCCATCAGCACCCGTCCCAGGCGGGAGCCGGTGATCAACCGACAGACCAGGTAGCCCAGGGCCAGGGCCAGGGCCGAGAGCGTGAACAGCGCCGCCCGGGTGCTGGCGGCCTGGAGGTCGAAGCCCAGCAGGTCCTTGAAGTCGGTCAGGCCGTTGTTGCCGCCGAAGCCCATGTCGTTGCGGAAGAAGGCCAGCATCAGGGCGAAGGTCAGGGCCTGGGTGATGATGGAGAAATAGACCCCGCTCACCCGGGAGCGGAAGGCGAACCAGCCGAAGACAAAGGCCAACAGGCCGGGCGCCAACAGGGCCAGCAGCGCCGTGAACAGGAAGCTGTCGGAGCCCAGCCAGTACCAGGGCAGCTCCTTCCAGTTGAGGAAGACCATGAAGTCGGGCAGCAGGGGATTGCCGTAGACCCCGCGCGCCCCGATCTGGCGCATCAGGTGCATGCCCATGGCGTAGCCGCCCAGGGCGAAGAAGGCCCCGTGGCCCAGGCTGAGGATGCCGGCGCAGCCCCAGACCAAATCCAGGCTCAGGGCCAGCAGCGCGAAGCAGAGGTACTTGCCCAACAGGCTGACCAGGTAGTCGGGCAGGTGCAGGGCCGAGGTGGGGGGCAGGACCAGGTTGAGCACCGGCCCCAGCACCGCCGCCAGGCCCAGGCCGGCCAGGACCAGGGCCCCGCCGCGATCGCCCAGCGCCGCCCGCCGCAGGGTTTGGAGAATGGCCGCCATGCCTACACCTCCGCCGCGCGGCCCTTGAGGCTGAACAACCCCCGGGGTCGCTTCTGGATGAACAGGACCAGGCCGGTCAGCACCAGGATCTTGGCCATCACCGCCCCGGACAGGGGCTCCAGGAACTTGTTGACCACCCCCAGGCTGAAGGCCCCCAGCACCGCGCCCAGCAGGTTGCCCACCCCGCCGAAGACCACCACCATGAAGCTGTCGATGATGTAGGCCTGGCCCAGGTTGGGACTGACGTTGTCGATCTGGCTGAGGGCCACCCCGGCCATGCCGGCGACGCCCGAGCCCAGGCCGAAGGTCAGCGCGTCGATGACCCCGGTGGGCATGCCCATGGCGCTGGCCATGGCCCGGTCCTGGGTCACCGCCCGCATTCGCAGGCCGAAGCTGGTCCGGCGCAGCACCAGGGCGATCAAGCCCACCACCGCCAGGCTGAAGACGATGATCCAGACCCGGTTGTAGGTCAGCACCAGGCCGCCGGTCAGCTCCCAGGCCCCGCTCATCCAGGAGGGGTTGGCCACCTCCCGGTTGCTGGGGCCGAAGATGGAGCGCACCGCCTGCTGCAGGACCAGGCTCAGGCCCCAGGTGGCCAGCAGGGTCTCCAGGGGGCGGCCGTAGAGGAAGCGGATCACGCCCCGCTCGATGCCCACCCCCACCGCGCCGGCCACCAGGAAGGCGGCCGGGACCGCCACCGCCAGGGACCAGTCCACCGCGCCGGGGGCATGGGCCCGGAAGACCTCCTGCACCACGTAGGTGGTGTAGGCCCCCAGCATCACCATCTCGCCATGGGCCATGTTGATCACCCCCAACAGACCGAAGGTGATGGCCAGGCCGATGGCGGCCAGGAGCAGGACCGAGCCCAGGCTCAGGCCCCGGTAGAGATGGCCCGCCATTTCCCACAGGCCCAGGGTGCTCTCCACCGCCTTGAGGGCCTTGGTCGCGGCCTTTTCCAGGTCCGGGTCGGACTGGGCCGGACCGGCGGCGAAGTTGCCCAAAAGGGCGCGCACGTCCTGGCTGGGGTGGGCGGCCAGCACCGACAGGGCCTCCAGCCGCGCGGCCCGGTCCCGGGACTCGAAGATGGTGATGGCGGCCTGGGCCAGGACCATGCGCTCCCGGAGCCCGGGGTCGCTCTCGCGGGCGATGGCCTGGGCCAGGACGGGCAGGATGGCGGGGTTGCGCGAGTTCTGCACCGCGGCCACCGCCGTGGCCCGGGCCTGGGGGTCGGGGCTGAGCAGGGTCAGCCCGCCCAGGGCCTCGCGCAGCACCCCGCGCAGGCGGTTGTTGACCATGACCCGCTTGAGCTGGTCCGCGCCGGCCGGGCCCAGTTCGCGGCCGGAGAGGGGATCGAGCAGATGATAATCCTGGCCCTGGCGCTCGGCCACCACCACCGCGCCATCGGACTGGCGCAGGTGAAGCTTGCCCTCCAGCATGGCCCGCAGGGCCGGCGCCACCCGGGGATCGCCGCTGGCGGCCAGGGCCTGGACCGTGGCCAGGGTCTGGTCGAAGTCGGCGCCCCCCAGACCGGCCAGCAGCGCCTCGGGCGGGGCCGCCTCCTGGGCCGGCAGGGCCTGGACGCTGGCCAGGGCCAGCCAAACGGCCAACAATATCTTCAGGGTCGACTTCATAGACATTCCCCGTGAGCGGCGGAGGGTCGGCCGGTCCGGCCCTCCGCCACCGTGGAATCACTTGCCGGATACGGGCGGATACTTGGGCTTCTCGCAGTTGCCGCAGACCCAGGGGTAGGTCCAGTCGGCGGTCAGCTTGGCGCTTTCCGGGATGTACTTGGACCAGGCGTCGCCCTTGACCAGGCCCTTGGTCTGCCAGACCACCGCGAACTGGCCGTCGGGCTGGATCTCGCCGATCAGCACCGGCTTGGACAGGTGGTGGTTGGTGTTCATCACCGCGACGCCGCCGGTGAGATTCTTGGCCTTCTGGCCGTACATGGCCTGGCGCACCGCGTCCACGTTGGTGACGCCGGCCTGCTCCACCGCCTGCACCCACATCTTGAAGCCGATGTAATGGGCCTCCATGGGATCGTTGGTCACCCGCTTCTTGTCCTTGATGAAGGCGTGCCACTTGGCGATGAAGTCCTGGTTGGCGGGGTTGTCCACGCTCATGAAGTAGTTCCAGGCCGCCAGGTGGCCCACCAGGGGGCCGGTGTCGATGCCGGCCAGCTCCTCCTCGCCCACCGAGAAGGCCACCACCGGGATCTGCTCGGCCTTGATGCCCTGGTTGGCCAGCTCCTTGTAGAACGGCACGTTGGCGTCGCCGTTGATGGTGGAGACCACCGCCGTCTTCTTGCCGGCGCTGGCGAACTTCTTCACCTCGGCCACGATGCTCTGCCAGTCGGAGTGGCCGAAGGGGGTGTACTTCTCCATGATGTCGGCGTCGGCGATGCCCTTGCTGTGCAGGTAGGCGCGCAGGATCTTGTTGGTGGTGCGGGGGTAGACGTAGTCGGTGCCCAGCAGCACGATGCGCTTGGCGCCACCGCCCTCGTTGCCCAGCAGGTAGTCCACCGCCGGGATGGCCTGTTGATTGGGGGCCGCGCCGGTGTAGAACACGTTGCGCGAGCACTCCTCGCCCTCGTACTGCACCGGATAGAAGAGCAGGCCGTTCAGTTCTTCGAAGACCGGCAGCACCGACTTGCGCGAGACCGAGGTCCAGCAGCCAAAGACCGCCGCCACCTTCTGCTTGTCCAGGAGCTCGCGGGCTTTCTCGGCGAACAGCGGCCAGTTGGAGGCGGGGTCCACCACCACCGGCTCCAGCTTCTTGCCCAACAGCCCGCCCTTCTTGTTCTGCTCGTCGATGAGCATCAGCATGACGTCCTTCAGGGTGGTCTCGCTGATGGCCATGGTGCCGGAGAGCGAGTGCAGGATGCCCACCTTGATGGTGTCGGCCGCCCTGGCCAACCCGGCGCTCAATCCCACGGCCGACAACACCACCCCGCAGACCAGGACGCGCAGCCACTTTTTCCCGACCATGAATCTCCTCCCTTGCTGGTGATGAGTGATCGCCCACCCACTTCGCAATAGGGGTGCCAAGGCGGAGGCCGGGTTGGGGCGAACCGGGCCGGCCCGGGGTCGCGACGGCTGAAGCGTCAATCAGTTGGCGGGGTTAATGGCCAGGGCCGGAGCGGAGGCGGCCGGGCGGGGCCACGCTTGGCGCCAGGATGGGACCGGAGTCGCAGGGCCGGTATCTACCTGAAGGTAGTTTTATCAAAATAGTCATACGCAAATGTATGCCGGGCGTCTGCTGGCGACGAATGGGTGGGCTTGGCGGCGGTCCGCTGCCAGACCGCGCCCGGTCCTGGCCCGGAACCACACCCGACCGGCCCCGGCCGCTCGGGGAGAACGGGCGTCTGGTCCCTGGCAAGTGATGGATTAGGGATTTTTTGCGGAAGGCCGGGGCTGGGGGCGGCGCGGGGTCCACAAGTCAAAGGGCTGGCCGTCACCGGCCAACCCCTTGTTATTCCCTCTGAGTCTAATACCCCGAAGCTTGCTTGAGCTATAATTGTTTACGCCGAAAATACACGGGCGGGGACAAACCCCGCCCCTACAAAGAAAAATCCTGGTTTTGCCTTGGATTTCGCAGGGGCGGGGTTTATCCCCGCCCGCATTTTTTCTTTTGTTTAAATTATATGGCCGGTGACCCGCGTCGCTCTCTGTCCCGACTCTTTCTTGGCTTTTTAGATACCCCGTAGCTTGCTGCGGGGTAGTGCATTCTTGGAGCGGGAAACGGGACTCGAACCCGCGACCCTCAGCTTGGAAGGCTGACGCTCTGGCCAACTGAGCTATTCCCGCGTCGGTGGGCCAGTATAGCACGCCGGCCCAGGGGCTTCAAACCGACCTGGTCAAGTTGACAGGCCCGGTGCGGTGCAGTAGGTTATGCGGGGCCTTTACGGGCCTGATTCCGCTATGACCGGGAGGACAGAGGCCCATGGCATGCGTGGTGGTGGTCGGCACCCAGTGGGGTGACGAAGGCAAGGGCAAGGTGGTGGACCTGCTGACCGAGGGGGTGGACGGCATCGTCCGCTTCCAGGGCGGCAACAACGCCGGGCACACCCTGGTGGTGGGCGGGCAGAAGTTCATCCTGCACCTGATCCCCTCCGGCGTGCTGCACCAGAGCAAGATCTGCTTCATCGGCAACGGCGTGGTGGTGGACCCCACGGTGCTCTTGGGCGAGATCGACCGCCTGGCCGAACGCGGGGTGGCGGTGGGTCCGGAGCGCCTGCGCATCAGCGACCGCGCCCACCTGATCATGCCCTGGCACCAGGCCCTGGACCTGGCGCGGGAAAAGGCCAAGGGCAAGGACGCCATCGGCACCACCGGCCGGGGCATCGGCCCCTGCTACGAGGACAAGGCCGCCCGGGTGGGCATCCGGGGGGTGGACCTGACCGAGCCGGAGCTGCTCAGGGAGAAGATCGAGGCCAACCTGGCCGAGAAGAACTTCTGGCTGACGCAATACTACAAGGAGCCCGCCCTGGACCCGGCCGCGGTTTTGACGCAGTTCCTGGCCCTGGGCCAGCGCCTGCGCCCCTACCTGGCCGACGTCTCCCTGGAGCTGAACCGGATGCTGGAGAGCGGGCGCTCGCTGTTGTTCGAGGGCGCCCAGGGCACCCATCTGGACATCGACCACGGCACCTATCCCTTCGTGACCAGCAGCAACCCGGTGGCCGGCACCGCCTGCAACGGCGCGGGCGTGGGCGTCACCCGCCTGACCAACGTCCTGGGCCTGGTCAAGGCCTACACCACCCGGGTGGGCGGCGGACCCTTCCCCACCGAGCTGACCGACGCCACCGGCCGCCATCTTCAGGACCGGGGGGCCGAGTTCGGCTCCACCACCGGCCGCCCCCGCCGCTGCGGCTGGCTGGACATGGTGGTGGTGCGCCAGGCGGTGCGGCTGTCGGGCATCACCGGCCTGTGCGTCACCAAGCTGGACGTGCTGACCGGCCTGCCCAGCCTCAGGATCTGCAAGGGCTACCGCCTGCCCGACGGAAGCGAGCAGGAGACCCTGCCCGCCTCCCTGACCAGGCTGGGCCAGTGCCAGCCCGTCTACGAGGAGATGCCGGGCTGGGACCAGGACATCAGCGGGGCCAAGTCCCTGGACGACCTGCCCGCCAGCTGCCGGGCCTATCTGGAGCGTCTGAGCCAGCTGGCCGGCGCGCCCCTGGCCCTGGTCAGCGTGGGCCCCGACCGCGACGCCACCATCGTCCTGGGCGGCGTCCCGGCCTAGCGAAAAACCAGCCGCGACACCCGACCGGGGCGGGGGGCGATCCCCGGCCCCGGTTGGCTTTGGGGCGGGCGCGGTGGGGCGCTCCAGGGCCAACACACCGTCATCGCGTATTACATCGTCATGAAGACCGGGACACGCAACGGCGCGGGAAGGCTCTCGCCTCACCCGCGCCGCCCGGCCCCGGGGCTGGCGGCTCCGGCCTAGACCACGGTGTCCAGGGTGGTGCCGACCTCGGGGTCCGGAGGCGGAGGCGGCGGCGAGGATTGGGTGGTCTGCTCCGGCGGCGGGGGCGGCGGGACCTCTGCAGGCTGGGCCACCTCCGGCGGCGGAGGCGGGGGGGCGACCTGGCCGGTGTAGGAGGCCGGATAGTAGGTCGCGGTGTTGGGATCGAAGGTCACGGCCATGACACATACCTCCATGGATTATCTTAAGCGGGCCCTCTTTCCGCGTCAACCTTTTATGCCCTATAATTGGAGTGCGGATCGGCCGGTCGCGCGCGCCCGACGGGATTGTCTCGCGACCTTTGACGGCCGGGCCGAGTTAGGATATTAAATATCCGCGCCGGCCAGTAGTTAGGCGCCGGCCAGCGACCGGTTCAGGCCCGACCCGCGCGGCGCGGGCGGGCCGCAAGGGAAAGGATAGTCCCCCCGTTGGACTCAGAACCGCGACGAGGCTTCATCCACCGCCTGCGTGAACTCATGGGCGGCGCCCGCGCCAACCACACCCACGATCTAGAACGCGAAATCCAGGACCTGGTGGAGCAGGGCGAGGCCGAGGGCGTCATCAGCCGTCGCGAGGGCGAGATGATCGACGCGGTGCTGGAGCTGGACGAGAACACCGCCGCCCAGATCATGGTCCCCCGCACCGACATGGTCACCGTGCCCCAGAGCGCCTCGGTGCAGGAGATCATCGCGGTCATCGTCAACTCCGGCCACTCCCGCATCCCGGTCTTCGCCGAGGACCTGGACCACATCGTGGGGGTGATCCACGCCAAGGACCTCCTCGGTTTTTGGGGCCAGGCCGGCGAGGCGGTGGACGTCAGCGCCATCATGCGCAAGCCCCTGTTCGTGCCCCAGTCGGTGCCCCTGACCCAATTGCTGGCCTCCTTCGAGCGCCACCGCACCCACCTGGCCATCGTGGTGGACGAATACGGCGGCACCGCCGGGGTGGTGACCATGGAGGACGTGCTGGAAGAGATCGTGGGCGACATCGAGGACGAGTACGACCAGACCGAGGAACTGGTCAGCGAGGGTCCCGATGGCTCGCTGTTGGTGGACGGGCGGCTGGAGGTGGACGAGCTTTCCGAGCGCCTGGGCTACGAGCTGCCCGACCAGTTGCCCGAGGGGCGCTTCGAGACCGTGGGCGGGCTGATCACCACCTACCTGGGCCGGGTGCCCAGGGTGGGCGAGGAGGTGGTCCTGGGGCCGGTGCGCCTGGTGGTGACCGGAGCCGACGAGCGCCGGGTGGTCCGGGTGCAGGCCTTTCCGCCCCCGCCCGACGCGGCCAGCGAAGAGGCCTAGGTCCAGCCTTGGCGGGCCTGTCCTCCTGGTGGCCGGGCCGGGTCCCGGCGGGGTTGGCTCTGGCCGGCGGCGGGGTCCTGGCCCTGGCCTTCCCGGCCTGGGACCTGTGGCCCCTGGTCCTGGTGGGGCTTTTGCCGCTGTATTGGCTGGCCTATCGCCTGACGCCCCGGCGGGCGCTGGTGGGCGGCTGGCTCTTCGGCCTGGGTCTGGGCCTGGTCCAGCTCCACTGGCTGACGGTGGTGATGACCGAGTTCGGCGGCCTGCCCTGGCCCCTGGCCGGGGCGGCCCTGGTCGCCCTGGCCGGCATCCTGGCCATGTACCCGGCGCTCCTGGCCTGGCTGATGGCCCTGGCCCGGGGCCGGGGCCTGGACCCCTGGTGGCTGGCCCCCCTGCTCTGGGCCGGGCTGGAGTGGGTGCGGGGCTGGCTGTTCACCGGCTTTCCCTGGCTGCCCCTGGCCAGCGCCCTGGTGGCGGCCCCGCCCCTGCTCCAGAGCGCCGAGCTCTGGGGGTCCACCGGCCTTTCGGCCCTGGTGGCCTTGGTCAACGCCCTCGTCGCCCGGGCCTGGTTCCCCGGCCTGCTGCCCGGCCTGGATGCCGGCCGGGGCCGGCGGGCGGCGGCCCTGGCCTTGGCGGCGGCCCTGGTGGCCGGCGGCTGGTGGGCCGGTGCGGAGCGCATGACCACGGTGCGGGCGGCCATGGACCAGGCCCCCCGACTGGCGGTCAGCGTGGTCCAGGCCGGGGTGCCCCAGGACCAGCTCTGGCTGCCGGCCATGCGCGGCGAGGTGATCCGGCGCTACGTGGAGCTGACCCGCCGGGAGGCCGCCCAGGTGGGCGAGCGGCCCTGGCTGGCGGTCTGGCCGGAGTCGGCCGCGCCGTTCTATTTCCTGGTCCAGGCCCGGGAGAGCCAGCCGGTGCTGGAGCTGGCCCGGGAGCTGGGGGTCCACGTCGCCCTGGGCTCCAACGGGCTGATCGACCCTGGCCCGCCCCTCCAGGCCAGCAACCGGGTCTGGCTGGTGGGGGCCGACGGCCGGCCGGCGGGCCACTACGACAAGGTGCACCTGGTGCCCTTTGGCGAGTACGTGCCCCTGCCCCAGGTCTTCTTCTTCGTGCGGGCGGTGGCCGCCCTGGGCCTGGATTTCCGGGCCGGGCAAAAGGGCGACACCCTGGACCTGGCCGGGCGCAAGCTCGGCCCCCTGATCTGTTATGAATCGATTTTCGCGGAGTTGGCCCGGGCCCAGGCCCGGCGTGGAGCCCAGTTGTTCATCAACCAGACCAACGACGCCTGGTATGGGCGCACCGGCGCCAGCCATCAGCAGATGAGCCACCTGGCCCTGCGCGCGGTGGAGAACCGCCGCGCCGCGGCCCGGGCCGCCACCACCGGGGTCAGCGGCTTCGTGACCCCCGACGGCGTCATCACCGGGCGGACCGGGCTCTTCCGGCCCGAGGCCCGCACCAGCCGGCTGCCCCTGCTGGCCCTGTCCACCCCCTTCACCGCCAGCGGCGACCTGGCCGGCCCCCTGGGCCTGGCCCTGGGGCTGGCGGGGGTGGCGGCGGCCCGCCCGCGCCGGCGCAAAGCGGAGGAATGAGAAAATGTTCGAGGAACTGAAGGACCAACTCAGCGCCCTGCGTCCCCGCCTGGACACCCTGCGGGAGTATCTTTGACCCGGATGCCAAGCGGGCGCGCCTGGCCGAGCTGGACAAGATCATGGCCCAGCCCGGCTTCTGGGACGACCAGGAAAAAGCCCGCGAGGTCTCGCGCGAGCGCACCGAGCTGGAGCAGGGTCTGAAGAGCATCCAGCAACTGATTCAGGCCCATGAGGACGCCGAGGTCCTGCTGGAGCTGGCCGGCGAGGAGCAGGACAAGGCCGCGGCCAAGGAGGCCGGGGAGGCCATCGAGGAGCTGACCCGGGGCCTGGCCCGGCTGGAGGCGGCCCGGCTGTTGGGCGGCCCCGACGACGGCCGGGGGGCCATCGTCAACATCAACGCCGGGGCCGGGGGCACCGACGCCCAGGACTGGGCCCAGATGCTCCTGCGCCTCTACACCCGCTTCGCCGAGCGCCAGGGCTTCAAGGTGGATATCCTGGACTTCCAGGAGGGCGAGGAGGCGGGCATCAAGAGCGCCACCATCGCCCTGGACGGCCACCAGGCCTATGGCCAGCTCAAGGGCGAGACCGGCATCCACCGCCTGGTGCGCATCAGCCCCTTTGACGCCAGCCATCGCCGCCACACCGCCTTCGCCTCGGTCTTCGTCTCCCCCCAGGTGGACGACGACATCGAGATCGAGATCAAGGAGGCCGACCTGCGGGTGGACGTGTTCCGGGCCTCCGGGGCCGGCGGTCAGCACGTCAACAAGACCTCCTCGGCGGTGCGCCTGACCCACCTGCCCACCGGGGTGGTGGTGCAGTGCCAGAACGAGAAGAGCCAGCACCGCAACAAGGACCTGGCCCTGAAGGTGCTCAAGGCGCGGCTCTACGAGATGGAGCTGGCCAAGCGCGAGGCCGAGAAGAAGCAGATCCACGACAGCCACCAGGAGATCGCCTGGGGCAGCCAGATCCGCTCCTACGTGCTGGCCCCCTACCGCCTGGTCAAGGACCACCGCACCGGGGTGGACGTGGGCAACGTGGACGCGGTGCTGGACGGGGACCTGGACCAGTTCATTCAGGGCTACCTGCTCTGGCGGGCCGGGGGCGGGGCCTAGCCCCTCCCGGACGGGCCTCAATCCAGGTCGATCTCGTCCTCCTGGTCCGGCTCCACCGGCCCCAGGACCTCCAGCAGACCCCGGACCATCACCGGGTCCCAGAGCAGGCCCGCGTCCTCGGCGATCACCTCCCGGGCGGCGCGGTCGCCCAGGGCCGGGGTGGGGCCGTAGCCATGGCGCAGGTTGAGGTAGGCATGGGCCACCCCCACCAGGCGGGCCTCGGCCGGAATGGCCTGGCCCTTGAGGCCGTCGGGAAAGCCGCTGCCGTCCAGGTGCTCGTGATGGTGGCGCACCACCGGGATGATGTGGCGCAGCACCTCCACCCGGGACAACAGCCGCGCCCCCAACAGGGTGTGGTCCACCTCCATGTCCGGCGAGCGATGGTCCGGGGACAGGGGGCTGCCCACCAACTCCAGGGGGGTGGCCAGGTAGCCCACGTCATGGAACAGCGCCCCCAGGAAGACCGTGCGCACCACCTCCTCCGGCCAGCCCAGATGGCGGGCCAGGCTCTCGCTGAGCTTGGCCAGGCCACGTCCGTGGGCCAGCAACTGGGGGTTGGACAGGTTGTAGAGGTCCATCAGCAGGTAGGAGACGTTGACCAGGGCCTGCTGCTGGTCGGGCAGGGCCTCGGGCAAGGGGTGGGTTGGGTCCGGCATGGCTACCCCCCGGGTCGGGCGTTTGTGAAACCATGCTTAAAGATAATTTCACGGCTTGCCAAGGTCAAGGCCGCTGCGGACGCGACCCGGGCCAGGCGCGCCGCTTAACCGGCGATAACCTGGCTGTTTCGGCCGGGGATAGCGAGACCCAATCCGTTCGCCGACCGCCGTGGACTTGTTCACCCTGTGGCGATTTATTGTGAATTGCATCTTGCGCCCTGGCCGCGCGCTTGATAATGGTCACCATGCTGGTCCTGTTCTATAATACTTGCGACGATGGTGAACATGCCCAAGCCGCCTGCCCCGGGTGTGAAGGAATAATGATCTGGTCTAGTGCGAGATGGACCCTGGCCGTCCTGGCGGTGCTGTGGTGTCTCTGGCCCTCGGCGGGGCTGGCCCAAGGCCCGGCCGAGCTGGAGAAGGGCATTCGTGAATACCTGGCCCAGGGACGCCTGGACGAGGCCTGCCGCCTGGCGGTCAAGATGCAGCCCTTCAAGGGCCAGCCGGAGTACGACCGCGCCCAGGCCCTGTTGCTGGAGCGCGGCATCTCCCTGGCCAGCCCCCTGGAATCCTTGAGCATCCAGCGCATGATCGCCCTGCAGAACCTGCTGGAGGCCCAGCGCCGCCAGACCAGGAGGCTGCCCCGGACCGGACCCTATCCCGACCACGTCGACGCCTGGGGGTCGCCGGTGCGGGTGGAGATGATCACCCGGCGGGCCTTTGTCTACCTGCTGCGCTCGGCCGGGCCGGACCGCAGGTTCATGACTGGGGACGACCTGGCCCTGGGCGTCCGGGACGAGGCCAGCAGCGACACCCAGCTGCGCAACCTGCGCCTGGGCCTGGCCGCCGGGGAGGGACGGGAGGAGCTGCCCGCCGGACCCCTGGTGGAGGGCTCGGGGGGCAAGTCCCAGGCGACGGCCGGCGACTCCCGCCCGCAAGCGTCCGCCCAGGAGCCCGGGTTCGACCCCGCCCGGGCCGCCGGACGCCGCGGCCTGCTGGGCGTCGGCGCCCCGCCCCCCGCCAGCCGGCCGGACGTGATCCCGACCCCCGTCGCACCCGGCCCCGGCGGCGGGCAAAGGCAGAGCAACAGCGCCCGGGGCGGCCAGCCCGCCCCCGAACGCGAGATCACCGTGGACGAACTGCTGCGGCGGTAGCCGCCGCGCCAGCCGGGAGGCGGGCGAAAGGTCGAGGCGTCAGTGGACCTGGGAAGCATCATCGGCATCGTGGTGGGCGTGGCCCTGGTGGTGGTCAGCATCCTGCTCTCGGGCAACCTGCTGGCCTTCATCGACGTGCCCTCCATGCTCATCGTGATCGGCGGCACCTTCGCCTCCACCCTGGTGGCCTTCCCCATGGCCTCGGTGATGGGCGCGCAAAAGGCATCCCTCAAGATCTTCTTCCAGCACCGCATCGATTCGGTGGCCACGGTGCGCATGATCCTGCAGGCGGCGGATAAGGTGCGCAAGGACGGGCCCCTGGCCCTGGAGAAGTTCAAGACCGAAAACGAGTTCATGACCACCGCCTTTCAACTGGTGGCCGACGGCTACCGCCCCGAGGACCTGCGCGAGGTGCTGGTCATCGAGCAGGAGGCCATCGCGGCCCGGCATGACGAGGTCATCAAGATCCTGGAGAAAATGGCCGAGCTGGCCCCGGCCTGGGGCATGATCGGCACCCTGATCGGCCTGGTGATCATGCTGCTTAACCTGAGCGATCCCGCGGCCATCGGCCCGGCCATGGCCGTGGCCCTGCTCACCACCTTCTACGGCGCCCTGTGGGCCAACTTCATCCTCTCGCCCAGCGCGGCCAAGCTGGCCGAGCGCAACGAGCGCGAGGCCGAGGATTACCGCCTGGTGGTGGAAGGGGCGGTGGCCATGGCCCGCAACGAGAACCCGCGCGCCATCCAACAGCGCCTGATCGGCTTCATGCCCCCCGGCGACCGCGCCGCCCTGGGGGCCAAGGCCCGCGCCAAGCGCAAGGCATAGACGACCATGGCCGGCAAGAACGTCATCATCAAGAAGGGCCTGCCCCCCTGGATGGCCACCTTCTCCGACCTCTGCTGCCTGCTGCTGACCTTCTTCGTCCTGCTGCTCACCTTCGCCAACATGGACGTGCAGAAGTTCCGCGAGATGCTGGGCTCGGTGCAGAACGCCTTCGGGGTGCAAACCCTGGTCAAGGGCGAGTACCAGGCCGCCATCTCCCCCCAGCCGGCCCAGCACCCGACGCCCAACGATCCCGGCGGCTTCCGGGCCACCGCCCCCAGCCTGACCACCTCGCCCCCGCCCGGCCTGAGCGAGGCCGCCGACCAGGCCGAGGCCGAGGGCATGGCCCAGCAGGTGCGCGACCTGGTCCGCTCCTCGGGCGTGGGGGACATGGTGGACGTCAACGCCAGCAGCCGGGGGGTCCGCCTGCGGGTCAAGGGCAAGATCCTGTTCGAGCCCGGCCAGGCCCAGGTCCTGGACGGGGCCAAGCGGTTCCTGGACGGCATCGTGCAGGTGATGAGCAAGCACAGCTTCTACCTGACCGTGGAGGGTCACACCGACAGCATCCCCATCAGCACCGCCCAGTTCCCCTCCAACTGGGAGCTCTCCGCCTCCCGCGCCACGGCGGTGCTGCGCTACCTGGTGGGCCGGGGGGTGCCCGAAAGCCGCGTATCGGCCGTCGGCTACGCCTCCAACTATCCCCTGGCCGACAACAGCGGCGAGGAGGGGCGCAACCAGAACCGCCGGGTGGAGTTCATCTTCACCAAAAAGCCCCTGCGGGTGGCCGTCGATTGAGCAAAAAACCACAAAGAGGCTTGCCACAGCCGCTGGCCACAACTTATAGTGGTGGGCAGGCTAAACTATCACCAGGGGGAAGCCCATGGCGGAAATGACGGTCCAGGAGGTGATGACCCCCGATCCGGTGACCGTGACCCCCGCGACCCCGGTGGGCCAGGCCGCCGCCCTGATGCTGGAGCGCCGGATCAACGGCCTGCCGGTGGTGGACGACTCCGGCGCCCTGGTGGGCATCATCTGCCAGAGCGACCTGATCGCCGAGCAGAAGAAGCTGCCCCTGCCCAGCTTCTTCACCCTGCTGGACGGCTACATCCCCCTGACCTCGCTCAAGCACCTGGAGCGGGAGGTGGAGCGCATCGCCGCGGTCAACGTGGGCCAGGCCATGACCCGCCAGCCGGTGACGGTGGGGCCGCGGACGCCGCTGAGCCAGGCCGCCGCCCTGATGGTGGACCGCAATTTCCACACCCTGCCGGTGCTGGACCAGGGCCGCCTGGTGGGGGTGGTGGGCAAGGAGGACCTGCTGCGCGCCCTCTTCCCGCGCCCGGCCTGACCGGCCGGGGCCGGATCCCGGGGCCGGATGGGAGGGCGGCGGTATCACTGCGCAATGCCGGTTATGAGCCCTGGCCCAGGGTGGGCGCGGGCGAGGCCGGCGAGCCCGCCAATCGTCGATTAGGTCTTGACAGGGCTGGGGGTAATTGATAGACAGGTGAATGACTTTTTCTAGCCGCATCGGTTAAAAAAAGACCACAAGATAGATAAGATAAACCCGGAAGGAGGATTCCCACAATGCCTAATGTGACCTACAAAGGCAAAACCTACGAGGTGGACGAGGACGGCTTCCTGATGGATCCCGAGAAGTGGGATCTGGATTTCGCTTACTTCGTCAAGGAGTCCGAGGGCATCGCCGAGCTGGGTGAGGAGCACTGGAAGGTCATCCACTACCTCCAGGACTACTACAAGAAGAACGGCATCGCCCCCATGGTCCGCATCATGACCAAGGTCACGGGCTACAAGCTGAAGCACATCTACGAGCTGTTCCCCAGCGGCCCCGGCAAGGGAGCCTGCAAGATGGCCGGCCTGGCCAAGCCCACCGGCTGCGTCTAGTCGCGGCGACCGCCTGAACACGACGGCGCTCGGCCCCCGGGGCGAGCGCCGTCGTTTTAACTGGCCTCTACACAAAATTTTGGCTATAAGCAACCGCGTCCATGCCCGGAGGACCCCGTGATCCCCGCCCCCACCCGTTCCGGCATCAACCTGCGCCCCGCGCCCAAGCTCTACCACCGCGAGCAGGACAAGACCCGCCCGCCCGAGCAGACCGTGGCCTGGGCCCGGGAGCGTTTCGCCCGCCTGGGCTGCGAGGTGCTGGAGCGCACCCTGCGCATCGACAACGGACGGTTGGACATCCCGGTCTACCTGAGCCTCTGCGGCCAGGCCGCCAGCGCGCTGACCAACACCAAGAAGCAGATGGGCAAGGGGGCCAGCCCCAGCCAGGCCGAGGCCAGCGCCCTGATGGAGCTGGCCGAGCGCTACAGCTTCTTCGCCTTCATGCGCGGGGTCGCCTTCCCCTGGCTCACCCCCGGCCAGGCCCCGGAGCCCCGCCTGGAGTTCGCCCGGGTGGCCCAGTCGCTCCACCACCCGGCTCCGGACCTGGCCCGGGCCGAGGCGGTCTACGACCTGTTGCCCCAGACCTGGGCCTGGGCCCGGGACCTGACCGCCGACCGCGAGGTCTGCCTGCCCCTGGGCTGGTTCTACGCCATCAACGAGTACAACGGCCCCTCGGCCGGCAACTGCCAGGAGGAGGCGGTGCTGCAGGGCCTGTGCGAGGTGGTGGAGCGCCATGTCTCGGCCCTGGTCACCCTGGGCCAACTCCCCACCCCGGCCATCGATTTCGCCAGCGTGAGCGACCCGGTGGCCCGGGAGCTGATCGCCAAGTTCCAGCGCGCCGGCGTCGAGGTGCGGCTCAAGGACTTCACCTGCGACATGGGCATTCCCTCGGTGGCGGCCATCTGCTGGGACCCGGCCACCTTCCCGGAGCAAAGCGAGATCGTCTACGCCGCCGGCACCGCCACCAGCCCGGCCAAGGCCCTGATCCGGGCCTTGACCGAGGTGGCCCAGTTGGCGGGGGATTTCAACACCGGCAGTAGCTACAAGGTCAGCGCCCTGCCCAAGTTCGCCGATCTGGCCGCGGCCGATTACGTCACCCGCGCCGCCGGGGTGGCGTCCCTGGACTCCCTGCCCGACCTCAGCGCCCCGGACCTGCGGCAGGAGGTGAAAAACTGCGTGGCGGCCCTGGACCAGCGGGGCCTCAAGGTCTACTGCCTGGACGTCACCCACCCCGAGCTGGGCGTCCCGGCGGTCTACACCGTCATTCCCGGGGCGCATTTCGCCTATCGCACCACCGGCACCGACGTGATCTTCCACGCCGCCAGGCTGGCCAGCCAGTTGCCGGACCCGGACCAGGCCCTGACGGTGCTCTCGGCCATGGCCCGGGCCGCCGCCGCGGCCGGCGACGAGCCCTACTATCTGCCCTTTTTCCGGGCCTTGGCCGCGATCAACCGGGAGCGGCCGGCCGAGGCCCTGGCCGACCTGGATCGCGCCCTGGGCCTGAATCCGCCCGCCCGCGACGCGGCCAGCATCCACACCCAGCGCGGGGTGGCCCTCAAGGACCTGGGGGCATACGCCGAGGCGGTGGCGGCCCTGACCATCGCCGCCGGCTTCCCCGAGCCCCACGCCGAGGTCTTCAACCTGCTGGGCTTCTGCCACTACATGCTCAAAAACCACGAGCAGGCCATCGAGGCCTTTGCCCAGGCCATCGAGCTGGAGCCGGGATTGGGCATCAATTACGCCAACATCGGCTCCAACCTGCGCGAGCTGGGCCGCATCGAGGAGGCCTGTCACATGTACCGCCAGGCCCTGGAGCTGGACCCCAGCCTGGATTTCGCCCGCGACAACCTGGAGCGCCTGAGCCCCCGCCGGGGCTAACCTCGCAGCCCACCCCGGGCCAGGGCCGGGCCAGACGCCCGGAGCCCGGACCAGCCTTCTCAGGCTGACCGGGACCAGGCGTCGGTCCCGGCGCGCGACCTGCTCCGGCCCCATCCCCCGGCTGCCAGCCGTCATCGCCAGAAGCGCCAGCGACCAAGCGGCCTTGCGGATTCCTGGCCTCGCTCCCTGCTCCCGCCTTGTGGCCAGAAGATGGCGGCGCGGCTCTGCAGCGCTGGCGGTGGCCGGTGGAGAGGGAGAGCGGTCATGGCCAGGCGTGGCCAGGGGCCGCGGAGATCGCTTTCCGCCTAGGGCGCGCCGGTGGCGGCGCGCGACCTGGCGCCCGGGATGCCGCTCTCGCAGGGCACCTTGGTCTGGCAGAGGCCGCAGCCGTAGCCATCCAGCTTGAAATGCTCGCGGCTGTATTGGGCGCAGGTGCCCCCGGCGTGGTCCCAGCAGGTGGGCTTGTCATGGCCGGCCGGGCTCAGGGCCCCCACCGGGCAGCGCCGCACGCAGGCCAGGCAGGTCCCCTGGCGGTAGTAGAGGCAATACTCGCGATAGTGCCGGTAGGGCCGGGGGGTGGACGGGATCGCGGCGCGGGCGATGACCGAGCCCACCCGCACCGCCTTGCCCAGGGGCGTGATCAGCCCGTCGCAGAGGCCGAAGGTGCCCAGGCCGGCGGCGTGGGCGGCGTGGCGCTCGGACCAGCGCGAGGCCAGCCAATAGCGGTCGGACTTCTCCTTGCGCCAGTGGGGCGAGAGCTGGGGGGCCAGGGCGTCCACCCCTTGGGTGGCCAGGCGGTCCACCAGGTGCTGGCGCAGGGTCGCGTTGCAGTCCTCGCCGGCGAAGCGCGCCCGCACCCAGCGCTCGGAGGGGTGGAAATCCTCTTGGCGGTTGTCGGCCTTGGTGGCCTCGCGCTGGGCCAGGACATAGGCGACCACCGTCAGCTCCTCGGGCCGGGCGGGCCGGTCGGGAAAGTGCAGGTTGAACAGCTCGGCCGGGGTGTAGTGGAACGGCCCCACCGCGTCCTTGTAGCGGGACCACAGCGGGTCGTCGCCGGCCGCGAAGCCCACCAGGGACTGCCCCCAGGCCGGCTCGTCCAGGGCTCCACCCAGCTGGTTGGTGGGTGATTGGGCCAGGAAAGCGGCCACTGTCTCCCGGGTCCAGGCCGCCGGGTCGGCGGCGAACAGCGTCGGGTCCATGGGGTGATCTCCGTGGGGGCGTCAGGGGAAGGCGGCCTGGTCGCCGGGGCGGCCGCCTTTCACTCCACCTTGAAGCTCAGCTCGCCCAGGCCGCCGGTGTAGACCGCCTGGTGGGCCCCGGGCTGGGCCGGGAACATGGGACCCAGGGAGCCGGTCAGGACCACCATCCCCTTCTTGACCGGGTGGCCCAGCTTCAGGACCTGGTTGATGGTCCAGGCCAGGGCCCGCCACTGGTCGCCCAGGGCGGCCCGGCCCGGCGCGGCCGGACCCACCGCCTGGCCGTCGCGGAAAAGCTGGCCGGTGACGGCGTTGACGTCCAGGCCCTTGGGGTCCAACCCGGCGCCCAGGATATAGGCGCGGGCGCCCACGTTGGCGGCCACGATGTCCGGCCAGGTCAGGGCCTTCATGTCGGTGAACTTCAGCTCGGGAACTTCCACCGCCGGCATCACCTTGGCCACCAGGCCGGGGGCGGCGGCGGGGTCCACCGGGGCGGTGACGTCGGCCTTGAGCTCAAAGGCGATCTCCACCTCCAGCATCATCAGGGCGTGCCCCTTGAGCCGGGCCACCCCGTCGCTGATCAGCATGGACTGGGTCAGCACCCCGGCCACCGGACCGGGGGCCTTGAATTTCTCCTGGGCCGGCGGGCTGGTCAGCCCGGCCTTGTAGCCGCTGATGGCCTGGCCGTGGACGGTGTGGAGCCTCACCAGGTCGGTCTGGATCCGGTAGGCCTTGGCCTCGTCCAGGTCCTTGACCCGCTGGCTGGCCAGGCTCAGGGGGGCCACGGCCTTGAACTGCTTGAACAGCTCCACCGCCACCGGGTCGAGGTTCTCGGCCGTGGCCGGACCGGCGATCAGGCCCAGGCAGATGACGAACAACAGGGCGATCTTTTTCATGCTTACCTCCTCGGGCCGGGGGGGCCGGGCCGCTTCGCGGTTGTCATTTCGGTCGCCATGCAAGGCTATCATCCCCCCCGGCAATTTTTTTGGGAAGGGGGGCCAGGGGAAGCCCTTTGGTCCCCAAAAGGGTTTCCCCCGGAAAATTCTTATCTTCCCCGCGCCTCCCCGCCATCCCGCCTCGCCAGGCCCCGGGCCAGCATCCGGCCCAGGCGGTCCATGAGGTTCAGGGGCATTTCCCGGGCCAGGTCCAGACGGGGGCCGAACCAGAAGAAGCCGGTGGCGGTGGCCAGGAGGGACAGGGCCAGCTCGCGGCCGTGCTCGGCCGGCCAGCCCAGGTGGGCGGCGGCCGGGGAGAGCATGGAGGCCATGGCGGTCAGGTGGTCGGCCAGCCGGCCGCGGATGGCGGCCCCGGCGGGACCGTCGGGGTCCAGACCGGCGGCCTGGATCAAGAGGGCGGCGGCGGCCGGGCGCAGCTGGAAATAACGCAGATAGACGCTGCCCACCGCGCCCAGGAGCGACTCCGGCTCGCCCGGGGCCAGACCCAGGGGGCGCACCCGGCGGGAGAGGTCGTCCAGCACCGACTCCACCAGCTGGGCCACGAAGACCTCCTTGCTGGCGAAGTGGGTGAAGAAGGTGCCCTTGGCCACCCCGGCCTGGGCGGTGATCTCCTCCACCTTGCAGGCCTGCACGCCCTTTTGGGCCATCAGGGAGAGTCCGGCGTCCAGCAGGCGCTGGCGGGCGGCGGCCCGGCGGCCCGACCGGGAATCGTTGGCGGAGGTGGCGGTGGGGGGCATGTTTTCTCCTGCCGGGACGCTGCCGGCTGTTGGGGGCGATTCTAACCCCGGAGGGCGGCGGGGTTCAATGGCCCGGGCGGAGGCTGTGGAGAAAAACCTATTAAGGATGTGCAAGCGAGGGTAGTATGAAAATGCGCGCCCGGACGTCGCCACCCCCGACCGGAGAGGCCCCATGAGCAATCCCGCCCAACGCCCCCATGGCCAAGGCCAGAACGACAACCTCACCCTGGCCGACCGGGAGCTTCTGGACGGCCTGGACCGCGAGACCCTCTACCGTTTCCTGAACCTCCAGATCCGCAACATCTGGCGGGTGGACGGGTTGTACTTCCTGGGCATCGAGAAACGCCGGGGCACCGACGAGGCCACCGCGGTGGACGCCGAGTGCTGGCGCTACATGGGCCGGAGCGAGGCCAGGGAGCTCAAGGCGCTGCTGGGGTCCCAACCCGGCCCGGCCGGGGCCTTGTGGCTGTTGCGCCACACCTCCTGGGCGATCAGCCACGAACTCAAGAGCCACGGTCTGACTCCCGAGGGCGCGGCCTGGTTCAACGTGGACGCCTGTCGCACCCAACTGATCCGCCAGGACAAGGGCCTGGGGGCCCATCCCTGCCGCCTGGTGCGGGAGGGCTATCTGCAGGCCTTCCTGGCCGAATGCGACCCGGAGTTGGAGCTGGTGGTGGAGTCCTGCCCGCCGGAGCGCACCCGCGACGACCTCTGGTGCCGTTGGCTGATCCGCCGCCGCAGCTGAGCCGGGCTCCCGGCCCGGGCCCCCGATCACGCCGTCTACCTGTCACGCCATGGAGACGAGCCCATGCCCACCGAAAAAATCGACCTGGACGCCTGGCTGGACAAGAACATCACCTGGATGATCCAGGAGACCAGCCATTACTTCGAGACCCGGGAGTTGTTGGCCCTGTGCCAGACCGTGGCCACCCTGCGCCTGGCCAGGGTGATGGAGGCCCAGGCCGGCGGGAGCCCGGAAGGGATCGCCCAGGCCATCCTGGAGATGGGCCGACGCCAGAACGAGCTTTTGGAAAAGCTTGTGGGCGAGAGCTCCACCCAGGCCGCCAAGCCCGGCAAGGGCAAGGCCAAGGCCGGGGACAAGGAATAGGATTCATCCTGAAAAATCGAGCCTGGCCCCGGGTGGGCCAGGGCGTTCGCGCCAGCTTCGCGACGCGAGCGGAAGCCATTTTATTGGACCAAGCCAAGACGGGCGGGGATAAACCCCGCCCGTGCATTTACGCGGAGAGAACCTGGTCGTCTGGAATGGCATGGCCCATCGTGGGGGAATGTCCGGCCGCCGGACTAGCCCCGGGAGCCGCCGGGCAATAGCACCTCCAGGCGCAGGATCCGCCATTTTCCCTGGCGACGCTCGGCCAGGGCCTTGAGGCGTCCGGGCAGGGGCAGCAGGGTCTGGCCGCCCAGGCTCAGGCCCGGCAGGAGCTCGGCCGCGGCCCAGGCGGTGAAGGGGGCCTCCAGGCTGGCCCGCTGGCCGGCGAAGCTGATCTGGGGCTGGCCCAGGTCCAGGCGGGGGGACTCCAGGGCCTTGAGCTGGGGGCCATACGCCGCGCGCACCCGGTCGCGGCCCCTGAGGGTCTGGTCCTGGCCCAGGCCGCGCACCCGCAATTCCAGCTGCTCGTCGGCCATGGCCTCCAGGGTGGTCAGGTCCTGGCGCTGATAGGCCAGCGCCGCGCGCCCCAGCAGGGTCTCCAGCTCGGCGCGGGCCACGACCTCGCGCATGGCCGGCTGGTCCCGCCCGGTGGCGCCCGCCACGCCGGCCATGATCAGGCAAGCCACCGTCAACGCTAACCAAATCCGCCCAAATCCTCGGTCCATGGCCTTACCTCCCCGGGCGTGATGCCCGTTCACCCGGCTAATGCTAGCACCCACGGACCCACCCGCCAACGGACGCGGCCCGCGGGGAAATTCCCCGCGGGCCGCGGCGTGGGAGATGATCAGCCTAGAAGTTGATGAACAGACCCAGGAAGTAGCCGCCGGCCACCGCCGAGCCGATCACGCCGGCCACGTTGGGACCCATGGCGTGCATCAGCAGGTAGTTGCGCTTGTTGGCCTCCTGGCCCAGGTGGTGCACGATGCGGGCGCTCATGGGCACTGCGCTGACCCCGCAGGCCCCCAGCATGGGGTTCAGGGGGGTCTTGCTGAACTTGCTCATGATCTTGCCCAGCAGCATGCCGCCCACGGTGCTGAAGGCGAAGGCCAGCAGGCCCAGGCCCAGCACCAGCAGGGTGCGGGGTTCGGCCACCTTCTCGGCCGGCATCGAGGCCCCGATGCCCAGCATCAGCAGGATGGTGATGATGTTGATCAGCTCGTTCTGGGCGGTGTTGGAAAGCCGCTCCACCACTCCGGACTCGCGGAAGAGGTTGCCCAGGAACAGGAAGCCCACCAGGGGCGCGCTCTTGGGGATCAGCAGGATGATCAGGAGCATGGCGATGATGGGGAACAGGATGCGCTCGATGCGCGACACCTTGCGCAGCACCGGCTTCATGTAGATGGCCCGCTCCTCCTTGCTGGTCATCAGCTTGATGATGGGCGGCTGGATGATGCCCACCATGGCCATGTAGGAATAGGCCGCGGTGGCGGTGATGCCCATGATGTCCGGGGCCAAGAGGCCGGTGGTGTAGATGGTGGTGGGGCCGTCGGCCCCGCCGATGATGCCGATGGAGCAGGCCTCCTTGATGGAGAAGCCCCAGTCCGGCACCAGCAGGCCGATGGCCAGCGCGCCCAGGAAGGCGGTGAAGATGCCCAGCTGGGCCGCCGCCCCCAGCAGGAAGGCCTTGGGGTTGGCGATCAGCGGGCTGAAGTCGGTCAGGGCGCCGATGCCGAAGAAGATGAACTGGGGCAGGATGGTCCACATGTACAGGCCGTACTTGAGGATGATGCCCAGCACGCCGGCCATGCCCGCGGTCATGCCGGGCTCGGGCTGGCTGGTCAGGCCGGCCAGGGGCAGGTTGGCCAGGATCATGCCCGCGCCGATGGGCAACAGCTCGTAGGGCTCCCACTCCTTCTTGATGGCCAGGTAGATGTAGCCCAGGCCGACCAGGATCATGATGAACTGGGGCATGGTCAGATTGGCGAAGCCCATCTGCACGCCCATGATCTTCAGGATGCCGTCGTGATACTCGTACCAGTTCATCACTTGGCCTCCCCGCTCTTGGCCTCGTTACGTTTCTCCACGGAAACGAAAATCTTGCCAAGGATAGTGGTGGTCAAGGCCAACAGGGCCATGATGGTGAAGGTGGTCAGCAGCCCACCACCGACGATGCTCCATGCCTGACCCCAGTCAATGGGTTCCATGTTGTCCTCCCTTGTGTCGTGAGCCGCGACGGCTCCCAAACCGTGCGGCTGTAAGATAGCTACATTCAAGCTGCAACAGGCCGCTTGATCATAGGAAGCGGGGAAGCCCGCTGTCAAGCCCAAGGTTAGACCATAGCTAGAACTGTGAATATTGGCTATTCGTCGGTGTCGCTTTGCAGCACCGCCAGGAAGGCCTTCTGGGGAATGGGCACCGAGCCCACCACCTTCATGCGCTTCTTGCCTTCCTTCTGCTTTTCCAACAGCTTGCGCTTGCGGCTGACGTCGCCGCCGTAGCACTTGGCGGTGACGTCCTTGCGGAAGGCGTTGATGGTGCTGCGGGCGATGATGGTGCCGCCGATGGCTCCCTGAATGGCGATCTTGAACTGCTGGCGGGGGATGGTGTCCTTGAGCTTGTTGACCGCGTGCAGGGCCCGGATGCGGGCGCGCTCGCGATGGACCAGGCAGGAGAGGGCGTCGACCTTCTCGCCGTTGACCAGGATGTCAAGCTTGACCAGGTCGCCCGCGCGGTAGTCGGTCAACTCATAGTCAAAGGAGCCGTAGCCCTGGGTGACGGTCTTGAGCTTGTCGTAGAAGTCGTAGATCACCTCGGCCAGGGGCAGCTCGAAGGAAAGCTCCACCCGGCCCTTGGTGGGGTAGTGGTACTTGGGGTTGATCCCCCGGCGGTCCAGGCACAGCTGCATCACCGCGCCGATGTAGCGCTCGGGCATCAGGATGGTGGCCTTGATGTAGGGCTCCTCGCAATGCTCGATGCGGCTGGGGTCGGGGAAATAGGACGGGTTCTCGATGTCCTCCCGGGTGCCGTCGTTGAGGAAGACGTGGTAGCTGACGCTGGGCACCGTCAGCACCAGGGACAGGCCGAACTCCCGCTCCAGGCGCTCCTGGACCACCTCCAGGTGCAGCAGACCCAGGAAACCGCAGCGGAAGCCGTAGCCCAGGGCCTGGGAGGAGTCCTTGTGATAGATCAAGGCCGCGTCGTTGAGCTTGAGCTTCTCGATGGCGTCGGCCAGGTCGGGATAGTCGTCGGTGGCCACCGGGTAGATGGAGGAGAAGACCACCGGCTTGATCTCGCGGAAGCCCGGCAGGGGCTCGGCCGCCGGGCGCTCCTGGTGGGTGATGGTGTCGCCCACGCTGGTGTCGCTGACCGTCTTGACCCCGGCGATGACATAGCCCACCTGGCCGGCGGTGAGCAGCGGCGTGGGCGCCCGCTTGAGGCCGAAGACCCCCACCTCCTCCACCTTGTAGTCCGCGCCGATGTGCATGAAGTGGACGAGGTCGCCGGCCTTCAAGCGGCCATTGACCACCCGGATGCTGATCACGGTGCCGCGATAGGGGTCGTACTGGGCGTCGAAGATCAGGGCCTGGAGGGGGGCCTCGGGGTCGCCGGAGGGCGGGGGCAGCTTGTGCACCACCGCCTCCAGCACCGCCGCGATGTTGATCCCGTCCTTGGCGCTGATGGCGATGGCCTCGTCGCCGTCCAGGCCCAGGTCCTCGCTGATCTGCAACCGGGTGGCCTCCACGTCGGCCGAGGGCAGGTCGATCTTGTTGATCACCGGCACCACGGTCAGGTCGTGCTCCATGGCCAGGTACAGGTTGGCCAGGGTCTGGGCCTCCACCCCCTGGCTGGCGTCCACCACCAGGATCACCCCGTCGCAGGAGCTCAGGGCCCGGCTGACCTCGTAGGTGAAATCCACGTGGCCGGGGGTGTCGATCAGGTTCAGCTCGTAGGTCTGGCCGTCATTGGCGGTGTAGGGCAGGGTGATGGCCTGGCTCTTGATGGTGATGCCCCGCTCCTGCTCCAGATAGAGGTTGTCCAAGAGCTGGTTGTAGAACTCGCGGTCGGTCACCATGCCGCAGGCCTGGATCAGACGGTCGGCCAGGGTGGACTTGCCATGGTCGATATGGGCGATGATGCTGAAGTTGCGGGTGTGCTTGCGATCGGCCACCGTGGGGCCCTCCCTGGTCGTGTTTCGGCCATGTGCTTGCCTTGACAGCATATCCAAGGCGGCGGGGTTCGTCAAATGCCCCCGGGCCGGCGGCGGCATCTTTGTGCCCGGTACGGGCGCGCGGTGTGCTATATTTCGCCCACCGCACGACAAGCCAGTTCGGCGCGGGGTCCGTGGATCCCTCGCCGGCCGCCAACCCCACCTCCCCGCCTGCCCGGGTGGAGGGTGGTGGGCCGTGCCCTGCGAGGGGATTTGATGACGCTTTCGGTCAAAAGCAAGGTCTGGTTGGGCTTCCTGGGGGCCATCGTCCTGGTGGCCGCGGTGGGGGCCGTCGGTTTCATCCACACCACCCGGGTCCTCAACCATCTGGTTACATTGCTCAACGCCCACGCCCCGGCGGTCAGCGCCGCCCGGGAGTTGGAGTCCGGGCTGCTGGACCTGGGGCTGCGCGAGGCCCGGGCCCTGGCCGCCCCGGCCGGGGAGCGCGCGGCCCTGGTCCGCGCCGCCCAGGACCAGGCCCCGGCCCTGGGCGAGCGGCTGACCCGGCTGCGCGCCCGCCTGGAGGAGGTGGCCCGCCTGGAGGGCGGCCGGGCCGACCTGGGCCCGGCGGTGGAGCTCTGGGAGCGGCACCGCCAGGACCTGGCCCAGGGCCGCCTGGAGGCCGGGCGCGACTCCCTGCGCCGGCTGACCGAGCTCATCGCCGGCCAGGCCCAGGCCGGCCAGGCGCGCCTGGAGCAGAGCACCCGCCTGACCCTGGAGGAGCGCGGCAAGGGCAAGACCTTCCTGGCCACCCTGATCCCCGGCGGCATCGTGCTGGTGGCCTGTCTGGGCCTGTGGCTGGCCCGCTCCATCACCCGCTCCATGCTGGCGGTCACCGCCGGCCTGGGCCAGAGCACCGAGCGGGTGGCCCAGTCCAGCCGCCAGGTCTGGCGGGCGGCCGACGAGGTGGCCCAGGGTTCGAGCCAGCAGGCGGCCCAGTTGCAGGAGACCTCGGCGGCCCTGGAACAGGTCAGCGCCATGGTCCGGGCCACGGCCGACAACTCCGGCCAGGCCGAGACCCTCATGGCCCAGGCCCGCCAATTCCTGGCCCGGGCCGCCCGGGACATGGACCAGACCGCCGGCTCCATGGAGGAGATCGCCCGGGCCGGGGCCGAGATCGGCAAGGTGGTCAAATCCATCGACGAGATCAGCTTCCAGACCAACCTGCTGGCCCTGAACGCGGCGGTGGAGGCGGCCCGGGCCGGGGAGGCCGGGGCCGGCTTCGCGGTGGTGGCCGGCGAGGTGCGCAACCTGGCCCAGCGCGCGGCCGAGGCCGCCCAGAACACCCAGGTCCTGATCGAGGAGACGGTGGGCAGCATCCGCCGGGGGGCGGAGCAGATGGGCCAGACCAGGGAGGGTTTCCAGCGGGTGGCCGGGGCGGCCGAGGAGGTGGCCCGGCTCATCGCCGAGATCGCCGGCTCCAACCGCGACCAGGCCCAGGGTTTGGGCCAGGTGGGACGGGCGGTGGGCCAGATCGGGACCCTGACCAGCGCCAACGCCCAGCAGGCCCAGGCCTCGGCCGAGGCCTCGCGGGCGCTGGATCGCCAGGCCGAGGATCTGCGTCTGGCCTTGGAGCGGCTGCTGGCGCTCTTGGGCGCGGTCCGGGGGCGGACCGGCTCCGCCCCGGCGCGCCCGGCCTCGGTCGCCTCGCCAAGCGCCCCCCGGCCGGCCGAGGCGGTCACCAGCCGTATCGCCGGCGCAAAGGGCCTGAAGCTGCTCTCCCGCTCCTGAAGGTGACGCGCCGCGATCGGCCGGGAAAAGCCAACGGGCGGGGATCAACCCCGCCCCTGCGAAATCCAAGGCCACAACCAGCTTTTTCGTTGTAGGGCGGGGTTGATCCCCGCCCGTGTATGCGCGGCCTCAGATGGTGAGGCTCAGTCCCTCGTGGGCAGCCTCCACCAGCAGATGGGGGCCGGCCAGGTAGCGGGCCTCGTCCAGCACGGCGTCGATGGCCTCGTCGGCCCGGTTGGGGTCGTGGTGGGTCAGGATCAGGCGCTCCACCCCGGCCTTGCGGGCCAGCTCCAGCACCGAGCGCCAGTCGGAATGCCCCCAGCCCCGGTGGCGGTCCATCTCCTCGGGCAGGTATTGGGCGTCGTGCACCAGCACCTGGGCCCCCTGGCAGAAGCGGGCGTAGTCATCGAGCCCCAGGCCGCGCGGCCCGTCCAACTCGTTGTCGGTGAGAAAGACCAGGCGGCGGCCGTCCAGGGCAAAGCGCAGGCCGATGCCACCCTGGGGGTGGTTGAGGGGAATGGTCCGCACCCGCACCGGCCCCAGGTCGAAGCGCGGGGCCAGGAGGTCCTGGTCGCGGCGGATCCGGCTGGGCAACTGGTTGAATGTCACCGGAAAATGGCCGTCCCTCCGCTGGGAGTCGAACAGGCTCTGGACGCCCTCCAGACAGCGGGGCCAACCGCCCATGTCCAGGCTCACCTCCGGGTGGTAGATGGGCCGGAAAAAGGGGAAGCCCAGCAGGTGGTCCCAGTGCAGGTGGGTGATCAGCAGTTTGATGTGGAGGGGGCCGGGCCGTTCCATCAGCTTCAGGCCCAGGGGCCGGATGCCGGTGCCGGCGTCCAGCACGATGGGGGGCTGGTCGGCGATCTCCAGGCTGAGGCAGGTGGTGTTGCCGCCGTAGCGCAGGGTGTCCGGCCCCGGCACCGCGATGGATCCCCGCGTTCCCCAGAATGTGAGCTTCATGACACCCCCAGGTGGCTGCCGCTGGACGTCCTGGGGGAAATCTTACCGTAACCTCCGCCGCGATTGGCGAAAAACATCGAGGCGTCGGGGGGGCTAGGCGTGATCTCCGCCGCCGGGGGCCTCGCCGGCGCGCAGGCTCAGGCCGGAGCAGGCGCAGTGGATCAGGGCCCCCCGCCAGGGGCCGCCCGGCGCGGCGGCGGCCAGCATGGCCTCCCAGCCGGGACAGCCCCGGCAGATGTGGGCCCCCACCTTGAGGCAGGGGGGAGTCTGGCCGCCCTGCGGGGCGTTGGCTGGGGGTTCGGTGATCATGCTGGCCTCCCGGGGGTCACACCCGCTCCAGTTGGTAGTCGCGGCTGCCCAGGCCGATCTGCTGGGCGTAGTCCAGTTGGATGCTCCAGTCCACCTTGGGGTAGATGGCGCGGAACTTGTCTCCGCCCGGCTCGTGGGCGTGCTTCAGGCAGCTCTCGCCGCTGCCCGGGGCCTGGTTGACCAGGTCCACCGCCGCCTGGTCGATGGCCACCGGGTCCAGGCTGGCCAGGACCCCCAGGTCGGCCACGATGGGCGCGTCCTGGAAGGGGTAGCAGTCGCAGGCCGGGCTGACGTTGGTCAGGAAGTTGAAGAACAGGCAGCGCTCGCCCTTGCCCTGGAGCACCGCCTGGGTGTAGGCCACCATCCGGCGCAGGAAGGTGGGGATCTGGGCGTCCCACTGGATCTCCATGGCCCCGGTGGGGCAGACCAGGATGCAGTCGCCGCAGCCGATGCACCTGCTCTCGTCCTTGACCGCCTTGAGGGCCTGGTGCTTGCTGCCCTGGGGCGCGGGCTCGTCGGCCCCGCGCTTGACCAGCTTGATGGCCGAGACCGGACAGCGCAGGATGCAGCTGCCGCAGGCGATGCAGCGGCTGGCCTTGACCTCGGGGCTGACGTTGCTGTGCTGGAAGAGCTTGCCCCGCCGGCTGGCGCAGCCCATGCCCAGGTTCTTGATGGTGCCGCCGAAGCCGGCCAGCTCGTGGCCCTTGAAGTGGGCCAGGCTGATCAGGTTGTCGGCCTCCACGATCTCGGCCCCGAGGTGGGCCTCCTTGCACTCCGGCAGGTCCAGGGGCACCGCCACCGAGGAATGCCCGCGCAGGCCGTCGGCGATGACCAGGGGCGCGCCGGCCACGCTATAGGCGAAGCCGTTCTCGGTGGCGGTGATCAGGTGGCTGACCGCCTCGGCCCGGGTGCCCACGTAGAGGGTGTTGGCGTCGGTCAAAAAGGGCTTGCCGCCCACCGCCTTGGCCGCCTCCACGAAGCGCCGGACCAGCACCGGCCGGATGAAGGCGGTGTTGCCCCGCTCGCCGAAGTGGATCTTGATGGCGGTCAGCCCGCCCGGCTTCAGCCGGCGGGCCGGGTCCAGGGCCTGGATCAGGGCGTCGAGCTTGTCGTTGAAGGAGCGCTTGGGATTGGCGCGCAGATCGGCGAAATAGACCTTGCTGGACATGAGCCGCCTCCTGGTGGCCGGGTTGGGGATAAGCCCTAGGCTAGGCGAGGACGGATAAGGTGTCAAGGCGGAGACGATAACGCCTCCGGGAGGGGCCGCGGAGTGAAGCGAACCCCTCCCGGAAGAGGAGGAGACTACAGGATTGGTTTAGCTGGCGCGCTCCACTGCCACCCCCGCCGCCGGCCGCCGCCGCAAGAGCATCCCCAGGCCGGTGAACATGAAGGCCATGGCCGCTCCCAGGTGGGCCAGGTCCAGCGCCACCATCATGGCCGGGCTGATGAAGACCCCGGCGTTGCGGGCGGCCTTGGCCGCGCCGGTGACGGCCAAGAGGCCCAAGAGGGTCCAGCCCCAGGCCCGGCGCGGTCCCCAGCTCCAGGATAGACCGCCCGCGCGGGCGCCCAGGCACTGGGCCTAGGCCACATCGCGGGCCTTGGTCTTCACCTTCATGGCTTCCCGGGCCAGGATCTCGCGGGTCTGGGCGATCTCCTGGGGGCTGACCCCGGCCCGCAGCTCCTCCAGGCGCCGCATCACGGCCTGGAAGCGCACCCCCTCGGCGGCGCTGATCCATTCCAGTTGCAGACGCTCGGGCCGCAGGCCCAGCTTCTCCATCCTGCGCCACATGCGCTTAAGGCGCTTCTCGGTCCAGTGGTTGGCGTTGATGTAGTGGCAGTCGCCGATGTGGCAGCCGGAGACCAGCACCACCGGCGCGCCGGCGGCAAAGGCCCTCCAGACGAAGTCCTCCCGCACCCGGCCCGAGCACATGGTGCGGATGAGCCGGGTGTTGGCGGGGTATTGCAGGCGCGAAACCCCGGCGAAGTCGGCCCCGGCGTAGGAGCACCAGTTGCAGGCGAAGACCGGGATCACCCCGGCCGGGTCGCCTTCCAGCACCGCGTCCACCTGGGCGTTGATCTGCGCGTCGCTGAAGTGGTGCATGTGGATGGCGTTTTCCGGGCACTCGGCGGCGCAGGTGCCGCAGCCGGCGCAGGCCGCCTGGTTGACCAGCGCCGGCTGGCCGCTCTTCTTGTCCAGGCTGATGGCGTTGTAGGGGCAGACCCGGGCGCAGATGCCGCAGCGGGTGCAGCCCTCGGGGCGCACCTCGGCGGTGATGGCCTCCACCAACAGCTGGCCCGGGGTCATCAGGCGCATGGCCCGGGCGGCGGCGGCCGAGGCCTGGGTCACCGACTCCTTGATGTCCTTGGGCCCCTCGGCGCAGCCGGCGAAGAAGATGCCCTTGGTGGCCGAGTCCACCGGCTGGAGCTTGGGGTGGGCCTCCAGGTAGAAGCCGTCGGAGCATTTCTGGAGCGCCAGCATCTCCTGCACGATCTTCATCTGCTCCGGGGGCTGGACCCCGGTGGCCAGGACCACCATCTCGGCCCGGTGTTCCTCCAGCTTGTTGGTGGCGGTGTTCTCCACGGTCAGGATCAGGTCGCCGGTGGCCGCGTCCTCCCGGATCTCGCCGGGCAGGCCGCGCAGGTATTGCACGCCCTCGCCCCGGGAGCGGCGGAACAGGTCCTCGAAGCCCTTGCCAAAGGCGCGGATGTCGACATAGAAGACCTTCAGCTCGATCTCGGGGTAATGCTCCCGGAGCTGGAGGGTGCTCTTGATGGTGTTCATGCAGCAGATGTTGGAGCAGTAGGGGTTGCCCCGGTTCTGGCTGCGGGAGCCCACGCACTGGATGAAGGCCACCGACCTGGGGGTCTTGCGGTCGGTCAGCCGCACCACCTCGCCCCGGCTGGGACCGCCGGAATTGATCAGGCGCTCCAGCTCCAGGCTGGTGACCACGTTCTGATAGCGGGTGTAGCCATACTCGTCCAAAACGGTGGGGTCGTAGACCTCCATGCCGGTGGCCACCACGATGGTGCCGGCCTTGACCGTGATCTCCTCGTCGCTCATGTCGAAGTCGATGCAGTGCTTCTGGCAGACCTCGGCGCACTTGCCGCACTTGATGGGGTCGTGGCCCAGGCAGTGGTCGTTGTCCAGGATGTAGGCCCCGGGCACCGCCTGGGCGAAGGGCCGGTAGATGGCCCGCCGGGTGGAGAGGCCCTGGTTGAACTCGTCGGGGACCAGCACCGGGCAGACCGCGGCGCAATCGCCGCAGGAGGTGCACTCGGCCTCGCGCACGAAGCGGGCCTTCTTGAGGACGCGGGCCTCGAAGTTGCCCACGTACCCGGTCACCGACTTGACTTCGCTGTTGGTCAGCAGCTGTATCCTGGGATGCCGACCGGCATCCGCCATCTTAGGCCCGAGAATTCATATCGAGCAGTCCATGGTGGGGTAGGTCTTGTCCAGCCGGGCCATCATGCCGCCGATGCTGGGCTCCTTCTCCACCAGGGTCACTTGGAACCCGGCGTCGGCCAGGTCCAGGGCGGCCTGGATGCCGGCCACCCCGCCGCCGATGACCAGGGTGGAGGGCTCCATGGGCACCGCGATCTCCTGGCGCACCATGAGGCCCCGGGTGCGGGCCACGGCCGAGCGCACCAGGTCCTTGGCCTTGGCGGTGGCCGCGCCGGGCTCCTGGGCGTGGACCCAGGAGCACTGCTCGCGCAGGTTGGCCATCTCCAACAGATAGGGGTTGAGCCCGGCCCCGGCCAGACAGGCCCGGAAGGTGGGCTCGTGCAGACGCGGCGAGCAGGAGGCCACCACCACCCGGTTCAGGCCGTGCTCGGCGATGTCGGCCTGGATCAGCTTCTGCCCCGGCTCGGAGCAGCAATAGGCGTCGTCCCGGGCCACCACCACCTCGGCCAGGCCGGCGGCGTATTGGGCCACCGCGGCGCAGTCCACCACCCCGGCGATGTTCAGGCCACAGTGGCAGACGTAGACCCCCACCCGGGGCTCCTGGTTGGCGTCTTGCTTGGGCATGGGCTGGTTTTCCTTTCCCGAATCAGCATCCCGCACTGAAAACGAGGCGGTCGGTCATGAACTCATGCGGCCAAGTCCCCGGCTCCCAGGGACGGGAAATGAAGAGATTGCTTCGCTTCGCTCGCAATGACTGGAATTAACAGTGCCGTCTTGTAGCCTGGACCAGGCTGCAACTGGGCCTGACGGTGGCCTACGATGACGGGATAAGATTTTGTCATTGCGAGGAGCGCAGCGACGAAGCAATCTCTTCCCGCCTTGGCCAGACCCGATCGCGCCATGGTTTTCGCTCCACCCGCCGGGCTCATCAACCCCTCAGTCCCGCCGGGGCGTCTCGGCCGGTGACCACTGGATGCGGTCGGCCAGCAGGCTGACCAGGCTGACCGGCTCCAGGTTCCAGGGCTGGCCCCGCACCGGGTCGCGCAGGGCGCAGGTGGTGTGGATCAGGCACTTGGGGCAGGCGGTGACCAGAAGCTCGGCCCCGGTCTCCCGGGCCTGGTTCAGGCGCGCCACCTGGATGCGCTTGCTGTAGGCGTCGCAACCCAGGAAGGCGCTGTTGCCGCAGCAGATGGACCCCTGGCGGTGGTTGGCCATCTCGCGAAATTCCAGGCCGGGGATCAGGGCCATCAGGTCGCGGGGACCCTGGTAGCGTCCGCTCATGCGCCCCAGACGGCAGGGGTCCTGGTAGGTGACCCGGCGCTCCAGGGGGCTGAAGGAGATGCCGCCCTTCTTCACCTCGCGCTCCACCAGGTCCAGGAGAAAGGTGACCTTGATCACGTCGCCCGGGGCCACCCGGGGCAGATGGACCCCCAGGGCCTGGAAGCACTCCGGACAGGCGGTGACGATCTCCTTGACCCCCCGGTCCCGGAACTCCTCGTGGTTGAGCCGGGCCAGGGCGGCGAAATTCTCCGCGTCGCCGCTCCAGAGCAGGTCGTGGCCGCAGCAGCGCTCGTTGGCCAGGACCTGGGGCGCGATCCCCAGGAAGTTGAGCAGGCGGATGGCGTCCCGGGCCTGACCCAGGGTGTCCACCTTGAGGCCCGCGAAGAAGACGTCGAAATAGGGCGCGCAGCCGGAAAAAAAGGCCACCTCGCTATCAGCGTCGATCTTGAGCTCCGGGGTCAGCCAGCCCAGGCGGTCCTGGCGCAGGTCCGGGGCGGTCATGATCCGCATCCAGGAGTGCAACGCACCGTCGTGGGCCTGGTGGCCCATCAGGCCCTGGTCGGCGGCCAGGATGGCGCGCATCTCGCGGATGAAGCGGGTGAATCGGACGTTGGACGGGCAGCGTTCCTCGCAGCGGCCGCAGCTCAGGCACTCCCAGACGGCGTTTTCGATGTAGGCGCGGTCGCCGGGCTGGGTGATGAGCTTTTGGGCCAGCAGGCGGGGGGAGTATTCCCGGCCGCCGAGGAAGCGGGGACAGGAGGCGGAGCACTTGCCGCACTCCTGGCAGAGGTAGAGTCCGCAGTCCTTGACGAGCCTTCTGATCTCGGGCGCGTTGAGTTCCATCAGGCCACGCGCTCCTGGCGGGGGTTGGCCGGGTTGGGTCCCAGGGCCGCGATGCGCGCCGCGAAGCCGTGGAGAACCGCCACGAACTCGTCGCGCTGGTCGGCCTGGAAGGTGCGCTCCACCAGGCGCTCCTGGCCGATGCCCAGGTAGCGCAGCAGTTGGCGCACCCGGGCCACGTTGGTGTGGCCCACCTCGGGTCCGGGGCCATAGCGGCAGTCGGAATCCTCGCACTCCAGCACGATGACGCCGTCGGCCCCGTGCTCGAAGGCGCGCAGGATCAGGGCCTGGTTGATGCGGCCGATGCACATCACCCGTATGAGCCGGAAGTTGGGCGGCAGGGCCAGCCCGGCCTGGCCGGCGGCGTTGTAGCAGCAGTAGGGGCTCCAGTTGCAGGCAATGCCCAGGATGTTGACGTCCGCCATCAGAAGGCCTCGCTGGTCAGCCGCGCCGCGGCCATTTCCTCCAACACCCGGTTGGAGAAGTAGGGCACGTCCAGGGCCGTGACCGGGCAGCGGCCCACGCAGCCGCCGCAGCCCACGCAGTTGTGGCGCTGGACCACGGCGGTGTAGCCGCCGGCCGGGTTCTCCTGAAGGCGCACCGCCTCGAAGGGGCAGATCTCCACGCAGCGGCCGCAGCCCCGGCAGCGCTCCGGGTCCACCTCGGGGCTGAGCTGGTGGTCCTGGAGGTAGGCCTTGGCCGCGGTGGTGGCCACCTCCCCGGCCAGGGCCGCCCCGGCCTGGTGGGGGTCCACCCGCTTGAGCGTCACCGGCATCACCCGGTAGATGCCGATCTGGGGGGTGTTGAAGAAGGAGAAATCATAGCGGTAGAACTTCTTGAGCCCCGGCGGGCCGGCGTACATGGCCAGCTCGATCAGGTTGTCGTCGGTCAGGCAGACCACGTCGGTCTTCCAGGTCCGCCAGCGGCCGTCCAGCCTGGCCCGCACCGCGAAGTCGCCCAGATGTCCGCTGACGCCCTCGATCTCCGCCGCCTCCACCTCCGTGATCCGGGGGTCCAGCCCGCCCTCCCGGGGCCGGCCGGCGATGGCCGCCGGTAGCTCGCTCCCGCTGGGCCAGGCCCGGTGCACCAGGCGCACCGCCAGGCCCTGGTGGGCCAGGCTGCGGGCGGCGCTGACCCCCACCTGGGAGCCGCCCAGGATCAGCACCCGCTGGCCCATCTCGGTGGCCCCCCGGCGCAGGGCTCCCAAATGGCGGGAGCGCAGCCAGGCCGCGCCCAACTGGGCCCGGGCCCAGGCCACCATCTCCTCCTCGCCGTGGGTCTGGGCCTGGAGGTGGTCGCGCAGGTTGATCATCTCGAAGCGGCCGCGATCCAGGCCCAGGCGCTCGAAGAGGTGCAGCCGGACCCGGGTGCGCTGGTCGTTGCAGCTGATGCACTGGAAGTTGAGCGGACAGCAGACGCAGGAGGCCAGGATCACCCGGCCGAGCCGGTCATGGGTCACCGCCTCGGCGATGGCGTCGGCCCCCTGGGGATTGCAGGCCGAGAAGATGATCTGGCTGCGCACCACGCCCGGCAGGGCGGCGGCCAGGTCGCGGATGCGCTCCAAGACGCCCTCCGGGGCCAGGCTGCCGTTGCAGGCGCAAAGGAAGACCCCCAGGCGGCCATCGTCGGCCGGGGCCGGGGCCGGGGGCCGGGACTGGGACGGGGCGCGCAGGTGGGCGGCCTGGGTCATGGCCTGGCCGGCCGCCGCGCTGGCGGTCATCAGCGCGTCCATCAGGTCGGGGCAATACCCGGCCGGGTCCACCCGGAAAAGGTTGACCGGCTCCGGCCCCCTGGCCAGGGGCGGGGGGCCGGCCTCGGCCCAGATCACGGCCGGGGCGGCGATGGTCAGGCGTTGGCCGGGGCGCTGGTGGTCGATGGCCTTGACCGGGCCGCAGGCCTCCTGGCAGGCCAGGCACTCGCAGCAGACCGCGCATTGCAGGCAGCGCCGGGCCTCCTCCACCGCCTGGGAGGTGGTCAGCCCCAGGTCCACCGGGGCGAAGTCGCGCTTGCGCAGGCGGGGCTGGCGCTGGGCCATGCGCTGACGGGGCTGCTGGGGCAGCTCCTCGGCGATGGGCTCGGGCTGGCCCACCCCGCGCGGGGCCTGGGCCAGGTCGCGCCAGGGCGTGCCGCCGGCCAGGCGGGCGCTGATCTCCCCGGCCGCCCGGCGGCCGGCGGCCATGGCCTGGACCACGGTGCTGGGGCCGGTCACCGCGTCGCCCGCGCCAAAGACCCGCTCCCGGCTGGCGGCCAGGTCGGCGTCCACCACCAGCCGGCCGCCCCGGCCCAGGGCCAGCTCCGCGCCCAGGGGGCCGTCGGCCAGGCTGGGCCGCTGGCCGATGGCCACGATGACGCTGTCCGCCTCCAGGCTCTCTTCCGCGTCCGAATCGAAGACGATGCGCGGCGGGGCGTCCGGCGGGAATTCCCAATGGGCGGCCCGGAAGACCACCTCCTCCACCCGATCCGTCCCCACGATGCGCAGCGGAGCGCGGCCCAGGCGGAAGACCACACCCTCCTCGCGGGCCTCGCTCACCTCCTGCGGCGCGGCGGGAAGGTTGTCCTCGGTCTCGATGGCCAGCACCGTGACCTCCCTGGCCCCCAGGCGCAAGGCGGTGCGGGCGGCGTCCATGGCCGAGTTGCCACCGCCGATGATCACGGTGCGCGGCCCCACCGCCACCTTCCCGCCCAGGTTCATCCGGGCCAGGAAGTCCACGCAGTGCTCGACGCCAGCGAGGTCCTCGCCGGACAGGTTCAGGCGCAGGTCGCTTGGGGTGCCGGTGGCGATCAGCACCGCCGCGAAGCCCTCGTCCAGGAGCGCCTGGGCCGAGTCCACCCGATGGCCGGTGCGGATCGCCACCCCGCTGGCCACCAGCGCCGCCAGCTCGGCCTCCAGCACCGACCGGGGCAGGCGGAAGGCGTTGATGCCCACCCGCAGCATGCCGCCGGCCTGGTCCAGGGCCTCGAAGACCGTCACCGCGAAGCCGTCCTGGTTCAGGAAGTGGGCCGCCGCCAGCCCGGCCGGGCCGGAGCCCACCACCGCCACCCGCTGCCCCCGGCCGGGCGCGGCCGGGGCCGGCAATGCGGCCGGGCCTTCCTCGGCCTCGTAGTCAAACAGGAAACGCTTGACGTCGCGGATGGCCAGGGGCTCGTCCAGCTCCGCCCGGCGGCAGGCGCTCTCGCAGGGATGGCTGCAGATGTAGCCGCAAACCCCGGGCAGGGGGTTGTCGCGCCGGATCACCGCCAGGGCCTCGGCGAAGCGCCCGGCGGCGGTCAGCGCCAGGTAGGCCTGGGCGTTGACCCCCAGGGGGCAGGCCTGGCGGCAGGGGCTGGTGGCGCGCTTGTCCATGAGCAGCGAGCGCGAGGGGCAATAGGCCGGGCTGCGGCCCAGGGGCGGATGGTCGGCGTCGTTGAGGGGGCAGACCTCCTGGCAGCGGCCGCAGCCGGTGCAGAGGTCGTAGTCCACGTAGACCGGGTCCTGGACCACCAGGGCCTCGCAACCGCCGTTGGCCTGGGTCAGGGACTCCACCCGGGCCTGGGTCAGGGGGGTGACCAGGGGGTGGCGGGTGACCCGCAGGTAGAGGGGCCGGAACTGGAAGCTGAGGTCGGCCGGCCACTCCGCGAAGGGCTCCACCCCGGGGGGCAGCTCCAGGAAGTGCCGCGCCTTGGCCGCCCAGACCACCGGGATGCCGCCGTGGGAGAGGTCCTCGGCCGCCTTCAGGGCCCCGTAGCCCGAGCCCACCACCAGAACCGCCTCGGGGGCGGCCCCGTTTTGCTCCCTGACCCGGCTCACGAGGCCTCGGCCCCCTGCCTGGCCTTGCCCTTCAGGATGGCCAGGCCGTATTCCCGGCCCCGGGTGAAGGCGGCCTCGTTCTTCTCCTTGGTCTGGGGCGGCACCGAGCCCAGCATGGCCTTCTTGAGCGACTCCGGGTCCACCAGGTCGGTGCACGCCGAGAGGAAGCCCAGCATCACGATGTTGGCCATCATCTTGTTGCCCAGCTCCTCGGCGAAGCGGGTGGCCGGGGCGTCGAACCTGGTCCAGGAGGGGTCCAGGTCGTGGGTCTCCACCAGGTCGGTGTCCCAGATCAGGGTGCCGCCCGGGATCAGGGTCGGGCGGTTGTTTTCGAAGCCCTCCTGGCTCATGCAGACCAGGATCTGGGGGGTCTCCACGTAGGGGAAGGCGATCTCGCCGTCGGAGACGATGACCTGGGAGGAGCAGGCCCCGCCCCGGGCCTCGGGGCCGTAGGACTGGGTCATGGTGGCGTGGCGGCCGTCGTGGATGGTGGCGGCCTTGCCCAGGATGTTGCCGGTCAGGATGATGCCCTGGCCGCCGAAGCCGGTGATGACCAGCTCCCGTTGCGCGTTGCCCGTCATGCTCCTCACCCCGCCTTGCGTTGTCCGGCCGCCGAGGCGTCCACCCCGGTGGCCGGCCAGGCCTCCACCTCGCCCCGGTTGACCATCTGGTAGTGGTCCAGGAAGGTGGGCCGGTCGAACTCCACGAACTTGCCCACCACCAGCTGGTGGTCGAAGTCGATGCTGGCCTCGCCGGGGGCGAGGTGGTTCTTCACCACCGAGCGGTCGTAGTAGAACTTCAGCAGGTCCAGGGCACCCCGGATCTTGTTGCGCCGGCCGAAGGCCGTGGGACAGGGGGCCACGATCTCCACGAAGGAGAAGCCCTTGTGGTGGATGGCCTCCAGGATGGTGTTGGTCAACCGGCGGATGTGCAGGGCGGTCCAGCGGGCCACGTAGCTGGCCCCGCAGGCCGCGGCCAGGGCGCAGAAGTTGAAGGGCTCGTCGGGGTTGCCCAGGGGGGTGGTGGTGGTCTTGGCCCCGAAGGGGGTGGAGGGGGCCAACTGCCCGCCGGTCATGCCGTAGTTGAAGTTGTTGACGCAGATGATGGTCAGGTCCATGTTGCGCCGGGCGGCGTGGATGAAGTGGTTGCCGCCGATGGCCAAGAGATCGCCGTCGCCGCTGGCCACGATCACCTTGCCCTGGGGCCGGGCCAGCTTGAGCCCGGTGGCGAAGGGTATCGCCCGGCCGTGGGTGGTGTGGAAGGAGTCCAGGCGGATGTAACCGGCCATGCGGCCGGTGCAACCGATGCCCGAGACCACGGCCACGTCCTGGCGGGGCAGGCCGGACTTGGTGATGGCGGCCATCAGCGAGCCGAAGACGATGCCGATGCCGCAGCCCGAGCACCAGATGTGGGGGATGCGCTCGGTGCGCAGGAGGTCGTCGTGGGGGTGCCGCGCCAGGGCGGCGGCCGGGGCGGTGGTCATGGGCGCTCCTCCAGGGCCTGGCCGATGGCCTCCACGATGCGGCGGGGAGAGATGATGGTCCCGCCGGGGTGGGCCACCAGGCGCACCGCGCAGCGGCCCTGGGCCAGGCGTTCCAATTCCAACACCATCTGCCCCAGGTTGATCTCGGGCATGATCATGCACTTCACCTGGCGGGAAAGCTCGCGAATGAACTCCTCGGGAAAGGGCCAGGCCACGTTGAGCTTGACCAGACCGACCTTGAGCCCGGCCTGGCGGGCGGCCAGCACCGCACCCCGGGCCGAGCGGGCGCTGATGCCGTAGGCCACCACCGCCACCTGGGCGTCGTCCAGGAACAGGGTCTCGTAGTCCAGGATGCGGTCCAGGTTGTTCCTGATCTTGCCCACGATGCGCTCGGTCATCTCCACCTGGGCCGCCGGGGTCATGGTGGGATAGCCGCGCTCGTCGTGGGTCAACCCGGTGACGTGCATGAAGTAGCCGTCGCCGAAGTTGGCCATGGGGGCCACCCCGTCCGGGCCGGGGCGAAAGGGCAGGTATTCGGCCGGGGGCACCGTGGGCTTGGCGCGGTCGATGACCGTGATCTGATCGGCCGGGGGGATCACCACCCGCTCGTTCATGTGGCCCACCACCTCGTCGGCCATGATCAGGACCGGCAGGCGGAACTGCTCGGAGAGGTTGAAGGCCTTGATGGTGAAGTCGAACATCTCCTGGGGCGAGGCCGGGCAGAGGGCGATGATCTCGTAGGGCCCGTGGGATCCCCAGCGGGCCTGCATCATGTCGCCCTGGCCCACCAGGGTGGGCAGGCCGGTGCTGGGTCCCGCCCGCTGCACGTTGCAGATCACGCAGGGGGTCTCGGTGCACAGGCCCAGGCCGATGTTCTCCATCATCAGGGAGAAGCCCGGGCCGGAGGTGCTGGTCATGGACTTCCGGCCGCCCCAGCTGGCCCCCAGGATGGCGGCCATGGAGGCGATCTCGTCCTCCATCTGGATGAAGACCCCGCCCACCTGGGGCAGGCGCTTGCTCATGCGCTCGGCCACCTCGGTGGCCGGGGTGATGGGGTAGCCCCCGAAGAAGCGGCAGCCGGCGGCCAGCGCGCCCTCGCAGCAGGCCTCGTCGCCGTTCATGAAGTGGGTCCCGGTCAGGACGGCTTTTCCCGCCACGGCGCTACTCCCCGACCGGCGGCCGGTCGCCCGCCGCGTCGGCCTCGCTGGAAAAGATGGCGAATTCCGGGCAGATGACCTCGCAGAAGTGGCAGTTGACGCACAACTCCGGCTGGGCCGCCTCGGGGTAGTGATAGCCCTTGCGGTTGAACTTGCGGCTCATGACCAACAGCCCGCGCGAGCAGTAGGCGATGCAGAACCCGCAGCCCTTGCAGCGGTCCTTGATGACCTCCACCCGGCCCCGGGTCACCTTGATCTCGTCGCGGTCCAGCGGTTGACGCCAGTACTTCATGGCCTGCTCCGCGCCTTGGCGTGGGTTGGTCTCCGCCCGCCCGCGGGCGCCCGGCCCCCCGGCCCCCGGCGCGGGTGCGACCTGGGGGCGGTCCGAGGCGTCCATGCGGGAACTATCAGGAAATTCAAAGGATTGTAGACTATCGCCCCCCGCCAGTCAAATCGAGGCTAACCAGTGGCAATTGCTGGAGATAGAGCCAATTGTCATATTAATTTCGCTAGTTGCGCGCATTTTCCCTTCCCGGGCGGCCAAACCGGGGACGACGGGGGGAAACGGCCCCTGACCGCCCGCCGCGGCCAGGGCGCGGCCGGAGGGCCGTCGGGCGGCGGAGTGGTCGCTGGCTGGCCAGCCCCGCGACATGACACGGTTTATCCTGGCGATGGGACGCAATTGTATAGCGAATGGCCCCGGACCGGGCCGGGTGGGAGGCTGAGGAGGCCGGGGGCGGGCTCGGCCCCGGGCGGAGTCGGCCGGACGCGGGTCCTTGGGGCGAGGTCGGCTCAGACCTCGTCGTGGTTGATTAGCTGGATGGCCACCTTTTCGCCGGCCTTGGCCCGGGGGCGGTCCTTGGGCAGCACGATCAGGCAGTTGGCCTCGCTGATGGAGCGCAGGAGGGAGGACTTCTGGTTGCCGGTGGTGGCCACCTGGAGCCGGTTGTCGCGCATGGTGAAGCGGCCCCGCAGCAGATGGACCTTGCCGGCCGGGGACTTGTCGATGTCCTCGCTCAGGACGGCCTCCACCACCGGCTTGTGGATCCGGCGCGCGCCCATCAGGCGCAGCAGGGCCGGGCGCACGAACTGGATGAAGGAGGTGAGGCTGCTGACCGGGTTGCCGGGCAGGCCGAAGACCAGGGTGTCGCCCTGGACCCCGAAGACGCAGGGTTTGCCCGGCTTGACGTCCACCCACTCGAAGCGGGTCTGGATGCCCAGCGCCGCGTGGATGTCCTTGACGAAGTCGTAGCGGCCCATGGAGACCCCGCCGGTGGAGATCACCAGGTCCGCCGTCGCCAGGGCCTGGCGGAATCGGTCCTGGAGCTCGGCCAGGCTGTCGCGGGCGATGCCCAGGTATTGGGGCCGGCCGCCGTACTTCCGGATCTCGGCGCAGAGCGTGTAGGCGTTGACGTCGTGGATGCCGCCCTGGCCCGGCTCCTGGCCCAGGCCGGCCAACTCGTCGCCGGTGGAGATCACCGCCACCGTCGGCCGGCGGTGGACCGCCACCTGGGCCTGGTTCAGGGCGGCCAGCAGGCCCAGGTCGGCCGGGCGCAGGCGCTCGCCCCGGGCCAGGACCTGGTCGCCCCGGGCGATGCTCTCCCCGGCGCGGCGGTAGTTCTGATAGGGAGCCACGGCGCTGAAGACGCGCACGAACCCGTGCTCCTCCTCGGTCTCCTCCACCATGACCACCGCGTCGGCCCCGGGGGGCATCGGCGCGCCGGTCATGATCCGCACCGCCGCGCCCCGGTCGACCGACAGTCCGTCCAACCGGCCGCCGGCCCGGGACTCGCCCCGAACCTGGAGTCGCACCGGGCAGTCCGGGGCCGCGCCCCGGGTGTCCTCGGCCCGCACCGCGTAGCCGTCCATGGCCGAGCAATCCAGGGGCGGGACCATGAGCGGGGAGACCATGTCCTGGCCCAGGACCCGGCCGTCGGCCTCCATTAGGGAGACCGTCTCCAGCCCCAGGGGACGCACCGCGTCCAGGATGATGGCCATGGCCTGGTCCATGGAGACCGAGGGCTTGACCGGCCGGACCCCGCGCAGCACCCCGGCCCGGGCCAGGCGTCGGGCCCGCTCCACCCGCTCCGGCCAGGGCCGGGCGGATTGGCCGTCGCCGTCCGCGTTCGCCTGGCGATGGCCGGCCAGATCAGCGGCCTGGCAATGCCAGTGGGTCTGGGATCGGGCGGCGTGGCGCTTGGTGACGGACATGGTGGCGCTCCGGTTGGCGGCCTGGGGCGGCGGGGCGGGCCGGCCCCGGCCGTGATAGCTATAATATAGCCTCAATGTAAGTACGGCGCAAGCCAGGTCAAGCGGGCGGGCCGGGAGGCGGCCGGCGTTCTTTGGGCGGCGGTCCCGGGGCCGGCCGTGTTACCCTTGGGCCGACACCCCGGTCCCGATTGACGCCAAGCATCCGGCCGCCACCGGGCGGCCCGGAAGGATGTCATGCAAAGCCTATCTCTTGGTTTGTCCGAGGCCCTGCGCCTGACCCTGGCGGGCATGAGCCCCCTGGCGGCGGTGGAGCTGCCCCTCTTGGAGGCCCTGGGCCAGGCCGCCGCCGGGGACCACCAGGCGTTGGTGGACTCTCCGGCCCGGGACGCCTCGCGCAAGGACGGCTATGCGGTGGCCAGCCACGAACTGGCCACCGCCGCGCCCGGGAATCCGGCCCGGCTTCGGGTGCTGGGCTCCCTGGCGGCCGGCGGGGTGGAGGAGATCGCCCTCCGGCCGGGGGCGGCGGTCAGGGTCCTGACCGGGGCCCGCCTTCCGGCCGGGGCTGACGCGGTGGTGGCCGAGGAGTACACCCGGCGGGAAGGCGACCAAGTCCTGATCGACGCCCCGGTGGCCCCGGGTTTCAACCTGTTGCCCCGGGGGGGCGACGCCCGCGCCGGCCGGGTGGTCCTGACCGCCGGCCAGGTCCTCACCCCCCTCCGGGCCGGGCTGCTGGCCGCCGCCGGCCACGCCACGGCCCGGGTCCACGCCGCGCCTCGGGTGGGGGTCCTGGGCACCGGCGACGAACTGGCCCTTCCGGGCCAACCCCTGTCCGAGGGCCAGCTCCACGCCAGCAACATCGTCACCCTGGCCGCCCTCTGCCGCCAATTCGGCCTGTCCACCCGCCTGGCCATCGCGCGCGACGAGGCCCCGGCCCTGGCCGCGGCCCTGACCGACCTCCTGGCCCAGTCCGACGCCCTGGTCACCAGCGGCGGGGCCTGGCAAGGAGACCGCGACCTGATGGTCAAGGTCCTGGAGGGGTTGGGTTGGGAGAAGGTCTTCCACCGCATCCGCATCGGGCCGGGCAAGGCGGTGGGCTTCGGCCGCCTGGAGGGCAGGCCGGTCTTCATCCTGCCGGGGGGGCCGCCCTCCAACCTGATGGGATTCCTGCAGATCGCCCTGCCCGGCCTCCTGGCCCTGGCCGGCCGGGCCGATCCCGGCCTGCCCCGCGTCAACGCCCGCCTGGGCGCGGACATCGGCGAGGGCAAGGTCGGCTGGACCGATTTCTTCTATGGCCGCCTGGAGCCGGGGCCAGACCTACCAATTTTCTATCCTCAGAAGAAGCGCACCCGCCTGATGGACATCGCCCAGGCCGAGGCGGTGGCGGCCATCCCCGAGGGCCGGGAGAGTCTGGCCGCCGGGGAGGTGGTCTCGGTGCAGCTGTTGCCCTAGGGCTTGGGCCAGGGCCAGGTGCATTGCCATCGGGGTGTTTTCCCCGATCATTGCGAGCGCAGCGAGGCAATCTCTCGTTTTTTAGTTTTATCCAAGATAAACGCGGAGAAAGAGATTGCCACGGCGCTGACGCGCCTCGCAATGACCGGCGAGAAAAGCCGGGGAGTGAAAAGGTTGGTCCAGCCGGGGAGAGGCCCCTTGCCTCACCTAGTCTAGGCGGGGAAGCCGGCCGGGACCGCTGGGCTACTCACTCCGGGCCAGCTCCACCAGGGAGAACCAGCCTTGCTCGTCGCTGAACCAGCGGATGGGGGTGAGCCCGGCCTGGCGGAACAGCGCCTCGGCCCGGGCGGGGCTGTACTTCTGGGCGATCTCGGCGTGGATGGTCTCGCCGGCCGCGAACGACACCTCCAGATCCAGGTCCGCGATCCGGCAGGTCAGGGGGCGTCGCGCCACCAGGTGCATCTCCATGCACTCCCGCGTTGGGTTGAAGAAGGCCTGGTGCTCGAAGTCCTCGAGGTCGAAGTCCGCCCCCAGCTCGCGATTGAGGTTGGCCAGGATGTTCTTGGTGAACTGGCGGGTGACGCCCTGGGCGTCGTTGTAGGCCGCTTCGATGATCTCCACCGGCTTGAGCATGTCCAAGCCCAGCAGGAAGCGGTCCTGGCGGCCCATGGCGGCGGCCACCGCGCCCAGGAACTCCCGGCTGGCCTGCTCGCTGAAGTTGCCCAGGGAGCTGCCGAAGAAGACCAGCAGCTTGCGCCCCTTGGGCACCAGGTCCAGGTGGCGGGTGAAGTCGGCCACCAGGCCCAGCACGGTCAGCTCGGGGTATAGGTCCAGGAGCTCGCGGGCGGCGGCCTCCAGGGCGGAGCGGCTGATGTCCAGGGGCACGTAGCGCAGGTGGGAGCGCGCCCGGGGCGAGAGGTGGTCCAGGAGCAGGCGCACCTTGCGGTTGCCGCCGCTGCCCAGCTCCACCAGGTCCCCGCCGCGCAGCTCGAAGAACTCCATCATCTCCCGGCCGTGGCGCTCCAGGATGCCCATCTCGGCGCGGGTGGGGTAGTACTCCGGGGTCTGGCAGATGCGCTCGAAGAGCTTTGAGCCGCGCTCATCGTAAAGATACTTGCAGTGCAGCCACTTGCGCTCTGCCGTCAGACCCTGGGCCACCAGGTCCATCATCTCCCGGCGGTGGTCCTGGTCCAGGTGGTCGCTGATCTCCAGGCGGTCCTCGCGGGCGATCCGGCGGGCCTTGGTCTGCATGGCTAACCTCCCGAAACCAATCACCGGCAGGGCACGAAGCGCACCTGATCGCCGGTCTGTTCGATCACCCGGTGCAGGGCGGCCAGGGCGCGGTCGATGTCTGCTTGGGTGTTGCCCCGCCCCAGGGAGAAGCGCAGGGCGCAGTGGGCCTGCTCGGGGCTGAGCCCCATGGCCAGGAGGGCCAGGGAGGGCTCCGGGCTGCCGGCCCGGCAGGCCGAGCCCGAGGAGAGCGCCACCCCCTGCTGGTCCAGGGCCAGGACCAGGGACTCGCCCCGGTAGCCGGGCAGGGTGACGTTCAGGGTGTTGGGCAGGCAGGCCTCCGGGGGGCCATTGCGCCGCGCCCCGGGAACCAGCTCCCGGATGCCATTCCAGAGGCGGTCGCGCAGGGGGGCCACCTCCCGGGCCATGGCCTCCAGGTGGCGGCCGGCCAGCTCGGCGGCCAGGCCCAGGCCCACGATGGCGGCGGTGTTCTCGGTGCCGGCCCGGCGGCCGCCCTCCTGCCCCCCGCCATGCACCAGCGGGGTCAGCTCCAACCCCCGGCGGATGTACAAGGCCCCCACCCCCTTGGGGCCGTGCAGCTTGTGGCCGGAGAGGGTCAGGAAATCCACCCCCAGGGCCTCCACCGCGATGGGCACCTTGCCCACCGCCTGCACCGCGTCGGTGTGGAACAGGGCCCCGGCCTGATGGGCCAGGGCGGCCAGCTCGGCGATGGGCTGCAAGGCCCCGGTCTCGTTGTTGGCGGTCATCACGCTGACCAGGGCGGTGGGGCGGGTCAGGGCCGCCGCCAGGTCGGCCGGCCGCACCAGGCCCCCCTCGTCCACCGGCAGCAAGACCACCTCGTGGCCCAACTCGGCCAGCCAGGCGAAGGTCTTGCGCACCGAGGGGTGCTCCACGCCGGAGGTGATGAAGCGCTTGCCCCGGCTCGCGCGCGCGAAGGCCACTCCCTTGATGATCTGGTTGTTGGCCTCGCTGCCCCCGCCGGTGAAGACCAGGCGGCGGGCGGTGGTCCCCAACAGGGCCGCCAGCCGGCGCCGGGCCTCGGCCAAGGCGGCGGCGGCCTCGCGCCCCTCGCGGTAGATGGCCGAGGGGTTGCCGAAGCTCCGAGCCTGGAACTCGGCCATGGCCGCGGCCACGGCGGGATCCAGGGGGGTGGTGGCGTTGTGGTCCAGGTAGACCCGGGGGCCGGCCGGGACCGGGGCGGCGGCCAGGGTCCGGACCCGGGCCGGGGCCGCGCCCTCGCCGCTGTCCGGCGGGGCCGCGCCGGCCGCCGCGCCGGCCTTTTCCACCTGGCACAACAGGGCCTTGTAGATGGGGAAGCCGCTGATGGGGTCGTACCTGAGGTCGGTCAGCTCGTTGATGTTGCAATCCTGCCAGGCCTGGGGCCCCAGCGGCCCGCCCCCGCCCATGTTGGCGTCCACCGCGCCGGGGACGATGTCGTCGCTGACCAGGGCGCGCAGGGTCACCGCCCCCCGGGGGCTGGTCAGCCGCACCCAGTCGCCGGGGGCGACGCCCCGGGCCTCGGCGTCGGCGCGGTTGATCATCACCGTCGGTTCGGGCCGGTCCTGGACCAGGCCGGGGATGTGGTGGAACTGGCTGCGGAAGTCGGTTGTGACCCGCGCCCCGGAGTTGAAGACCAGGGGATAGTCCCGGGCCAGGTCCGGCCGCGAGACCGGGCTTTCGCCGGGCTCGGTGTACTCGGGCAGGCCGGGGTAGCCGTGCTCGTCCAGGATGGTGGAGAATAGCTCGATCTTGCCGGTGGGGGTGTCGAAGCCCGGCCGGCCGTCGGGGCGCAACAGGCCCTTCTCCCACTTCTTGTATTGCATCATCACCGGCGGCAGGCCGACCTGGCCCCCGGCCGCCCGCACCTGCTCCAGCGAGAACGGCCCGCCCTCCAGAACCCGGCGCAACAGCTCCTCCTCGTTCTGGGGGAAGAGGTGGCCGTAGCCCAGGCGGTCGGCGATCTGGCTGAAGATGAAGAAGGCGTTCCGGGCCTCGCCCACCGGCGGGATCACCCGCTCGCGCAGGCGGAAGACCGGGCCGTAGGTCATGTAGGACTCGATCTCGTACCAGGTGGCGGCCGGCAGCACCAGGTCGGCGAAGGCGCTGTCGGCGGTGTGGAAGAGGTCGACGCAGACCAGGAAGTCCAGGGCGGCCAGGGTCTTTTTCCAGATCGCCGGCTGGGGCCAGGCGGTGCAGATGGACCCGCCCAGGACGATCAGGCCCTTGATGGGATAGGGCTCGCCATGGAGCACCGCCCGGGGCAGGCAGTTGGCGTGGGACTCCTCGCGGTAGAGGGTGTAGATGGGGAAGCTCTCCCGGCCCAGGGCCTTTTCCGGGGCGGGGTTGGCCACCAGATGCTCGCGGTTGATGGGAAAGCTGTTCTGGGGCATGGCGAAGCAGCGCCCGCCGGGCACGTCCAATTGGCCGGCCAAGGCCCAGAGGGCCAAGGTGGCCCGGATGGCCTGCACCCCGCTGTCGCTGTACTCCAGGCCGGTGTACATCACCGGCGCGGCCCCGGCCGCCCCGGCGATGGCCCGGGCCAACTCCCGCACCCTCTCCGCCGGCACCCCGGTGATCCCCTCCACCACCTCGGGCCGGAAATGCTGGACGTAGTTGGCGAATTGCTCGAAGCCGTGGGTCCAGTCCCGCACCAGGGCCTCGTCGAAAAGCTCCTCGGCGATCAGCACCTGGCACATCCCCAGGGCCAGGGCCCCGTCGGTGCCCGGCCGGATGGGCGTCCATTCGGCGCCCGGGAGCTTGGCGGTGGCGGTGCGGCGGGGGTCGATCACCACCACCCGCGCCCCCCGGGCCAGGGCGGCGGCGATGCGCTGGAAATCGGTGGGCGGGCTGTCGGTGGCCGGGTTGGCCCCCCAGACCACGATCAGCCCGGCGTGGTCCAGGTCGCTGAACATGGTGATGTGCATGCCGCCCAGGGTCACGTGGGGGGCGATCATGGCGTAGGAGACGTAGCACAGGGCCCCCACCCCCATGGTGTTGGGCGAGCCGAAGGGAAAGAGCAGCGAGGAGGCCGAGGAGACCGCCACCCCCCGGGGTTGGTAGAGGTCGCACATGGCCAGCTCGAAGCTGCCCCGGCCGGTGTAGACGCAAGTGGCCTCCGGGCCATGGGAGGCCTTGATGGCCTGCAGGCGCTCGGCGATCAGGTCCAGGGCCGCGTCCCAGGAGATGGGCTCGAAGTCGTGGGTTCCCTTGGGTCCCACCCGGCGCAGGGGGGTGCGCAGCCGCTGGGGGGAGTGGACGATCTCCGGCGAGTGCTCGCCCAGGCGGCAGGTTACGCCCAGGGGCGAGGTCGGGTCGGGCTCCACCCGGGCCAGGCGGCCCTGGTCGTCATGGGTGGCGATGATCCAGCAACCGGCGGGACAGATGCCGCACAGGGCGCGGCGCTGATTGGCTGCAAGCTCCATGGAATCCGGCTTCATCCGCGAGAGGTGCTCCACATCATTCCCATGGTAATGCAATTGTTTGGCGGTCCGCTGCTTTTCTCCCCCGCCTCCCGGCCCGGCGGCGGACGGGGGACGGGCGCGGAGCTGACAACTCCCCTGCGATGTTGGGTAAATCCGGCCATGGCCCGGACGGGGGCGGCCGGACTCCCGGCGACCACGCGCTCCCCACCCGCCGCCGAAGACCCTCGGAGGGCCGGCCAGGCCTGGCCCGGGGGACCAATCCCGCCCGCGGGAATCCGAAGGTTCCCTCCCGTGAAACCATTGTCGTCACCGAGACTTGGCCGCTGGTGACGGCGAGTGATTTTGCCTTGACAGCAAGTTACAATGTAGCTAGATTGTAACTGTGGCCGCCCACCATGTCAATCTCCGGGGCTGGCGCGCCCGGATGGGAGCCGGCCGCCGGGGCGGGCGGCGGCGACGCGGGGAGTCAAACATGGAGCCTCGGACGGGCGCGGCCAGTCCTCGAGGGTCCGTGAGTCTTGCAAAAGGGGTCTAAGACATGAGATACGCCGAGGTTGGGTATAACCTGGAAATCGATCTGGCGACCGGCAACATCGAGCGGGTCGAGACCGACCCGAAGCTGATGGAGCTGCACCTGGGCGGCCTGGGCACCAGCGTCAAGCTGCACTGGGACCGGGTGCCGCCGGAGACCAAGCCCTTCGACGACGAGAACCTGCTCATCTTCAGCTCGGGGTTGTTCAACGCCACCCCGGCCTTCAGCGCCAACCGCACCGTGGTCACCTTCGTCTCCCCCCAGTCGGAGCTGCTGGCCTATCCCATGATGGGCGGGTTCTGGTCGGCGGAGCTGAAGCACGCGGGCTACGACAAGGTGCTCTTGCGCAACAAGTCGCCCAAGTGGGTCTACATCTGGATCAACAACGACAAGGTGGAGATCCGCGACGCCTCCCACCTGGTGGGCCGGGGCGCGCTGGAGACCCAGGACCTGATCCGGGCCGAGTTGAAACAGCCCAACGCCCAGGTGGCGGCCATCGGCCTGGCCGGCGAGAACCGGGTCTTCACCGCCTCCATCGAGCAGTCGCGCAGCAGCTCCAGCCGCCTGGGCGGCGGCGCGGTGATGGGCGACAAGAAGATCAAGGCCATCGCGGTGCGCGGCACCAAGGACATCAACCTCTACGACGGCGCGGAGTTCATGCGCCTGATGGGCGAGGTGGCCGACTACATCAACTACCGCAACACCAACCCCATCCCCGACGTGATGACCATCCTCTCCGGCATCGGCTCGCCCCAGGAGATGGTCCACACCGACGAGCAGTGGCACACCGAGAACTTCATGTGGGGCAACGCCCGCACCCGGCGGCGCGGCTTCTGGACCGACCAGATCAACGAGAGCTGGGCCACCACCCAGGTCGATTCCATCAAGCGCCTGATCAGCTGCTACAACTGCCCCCAGCACTGCGGCGCGCTGATCAACTATCCCAACGTGCCGCGCTACATGATGAAATGCTTCTCCAAGCTGACCTACGCCATGGCCGCCTACGTGGACAACCTGGATTTCGGTTTCAAGATCGGCCAGGTGGCGGCCGAGTATGGCGTGGACGGATTCTCCACCCCCCAGATCCTGGCCTTCGCGGTGGAGTGCTACGAGAACGGCATCTTCACCGAGAGCGACTTCGCCGGCTGCCCCAAGGACAACGAGGGGCGCTTCTTCTGGCTCTTGGAGCGGGTGGCCAAGCGCGAGGGCATCGGCGACATCCTGGCCGACGGCACCTACTGGGCGGCCAAGAAGCTGGGCCCGGAGGCCGAGAAGCTGGCCCACAACAACATCAAGAAGCACGAGCAGCTGCCCCTGAAGCTGGGCATGCTGGATCCGCTGTACTTCCTGATGTACTCCACCAACGAGAAGATCAGCATCACCCAGATCGAGGGCAACTGGCCCCAGGCCGCCTTCCCCACCCAGGAGATGCGCGAGCGCTTCGTGGAGGACTGGCCCCAGGTGCCCAACGACAAGTTCAAGGAGTACCTGCTGAACTGGGAGCCCCGGGGCGAGAAGGCCATCCCCTACTACCCCACCCCGGACATCGCCTCGGAGATCGTCGACTGGATGGAGATGCTCCACAACATCGACGACGCGCTGTGCATCTGCGCCGGCATGGGCTCCTTCTGCCTCAAGCCCCCCTACCACATCCACAACTATCCCAAGCTGATCGCCGCGGCCACCGGCCTGGAGATGGACGAGGAGATACTGAAGAAGACCGTCAACCGCAGCCGCAACCTGCACCGGGCCTTCAACAACCTGCGCGGCATGACCCGCAAGGACGAGAAGCCGCCCGAGGACCACTGGAAGCGGCGCTTCCCCGAGCTGGAGGAGGAGCTGCTGACCACGTACTACCGGTACAAGGGCTGGAACTACGACGGCGTGCCCACCCGGGAGCGCCTGCACGAGCTGGGCCTGGACTACGTGGCCGAGGAGCTTAGCAAGAGAGGGGTCCTGAAAGATGGCCAAGACTAAGAAAATCAAGCGCATCAAGATCGACGCCGACCGCTGCAACGGCTGCCGCGGGTGCGAGATCGCCTGTTCGGCCTATCACGCCGAGCCGCGCTTTTCCAGCATCAACCCGGCCAAGTCCCGCATCCAGGTCATCACCCACCGGCTGCGGGACATCTGGCTGCCGGTCTTCGCCGGCGAATACGCCCCGGCCGAGTGCATGGGCCGCGACGTCTACACCATCGACGGCAAGGAATACGACGAGTGCGCCTTCTGCCGGGCGGCCTGCCCCTCCCGTGACCTGTTCAAGGACCCCGACTCCGGGCTGCCGCTCAAGTGCGACATGTGCGAGGGCGAGGACGAGCCCTGGTGCGTCAAGTGGTGCCTCAACGACGTCCTGACCTACGAGGAGGTCGAGGTGCCGGTGGAGGACGACGAGCCGGAGCCGCTGGGCGAGGTGGAGCTGGGCCTGGAGGCCCTGGCCAACAAGCACGGCCTGAACAAGGTCATGGAGACCCTGGCCCGGATGCAGGTGGCCAAGAAGGCCTGAGCCCTCCGCGCCGGAATTCTCTGACTGGGGTGTAGCGTGGAAAACGTCGCGGACTACAAAGAAATCGTTGATGTAATCAAGCTCAATGGCGGCGACGCCTTCAAGCGTTGCTTCCAATGCGGCCTGTGCGACGCCGTCTGTCCCTGGAACCGGGTGCGGACCTTCAGCATGCGCAAGCTGGTGCGCCAGGCCACCTTCGGCCTGACCGACATCGAGAGCGAGGACATCTGGCGCTGCACCACCTGCGGCCGCTGCCCCCAGCAGTGCCCCCGGGACGTGCGCCAGATCGACTCCGGGGTGGCCCTGCGCCGGATCGCCACCGAGTACGGCGTCTTCCCCACCTCGGTCAAGCCCATCCGCAGCATCAGCGCCAGCCTGGTGGGCGAGGGCAACCCCCTCAACGAGGAGCGCAGGAACCGGGCCAAGTGGGCCGAGGGCCTGGGGGTGCCCGAGTTCAACGAGGAGATGGAGCTGCTCTATTTCCCCGGCTGCTATCTCGCCTTTGACCCCCGGCTCAAGAAAGTGGCCCGGGCCACCGCCGCCATCCTGCAAAAGGCCGGGGTGGAGTTCGGCATCTTGGGGTCCAAGGAGAACTGCTGCGGGGAGAGCATCCGCAAGACCGGCGACGAGGCCCTGTTCCGCCGCCTGGCCAAGGAGAACATCAAGACCTTCATCGACCACGGGGTCAAGCGGATCCTGGTCTCCTCGCCCCACTGCTACCACACCTTCAAGAACGAGTACCCCGACTTCCGGGTCAACTTCGAGATCGTGCACATCAGCCAGTTCATCCACGAGTTGATCGCCGAGGGCCGGCTGGAGATCAAGAAGGAATACGCCAAGAAGGTGGCCTATCACGATCCCTGCTACCTGGGCCGCCACAACGGGGTTTACGACGAGCCCCGGGCGGCGCTGCAGAAGGCCCCGGGCCTGGAGCTGCTGGAGCTGCCCGACAGCCGCCAGGACAGCCTGTGCTGCGGCGGCGGCGGCGGGCGCATCTGGATGGAGACCCCCAAGGGCGAGCGCTTCTGCGACATCCGGGTGCAGCAGGCCCTGGACCTGGGAGCCCAGGTGCTGGCCACCGCCTGCCCCTACTGCATCTCCAACTTCGAGGACAGCAAGCTGACCCTGGACGTGGTGGACGACATCGAAATCAAGGACATCACCGAGATCGTCCAGGAGGTCATCTAGGCCGCCGGGCGGGGTGGTTCCGACAAACGCATCACTTTGCCGGCCTGGGGCGCTGGGACCTCCCCGTCGTCCAGGGCCGGCCGAAGGGGGAATACAAGGCTATGATCACCGAATCGGTGCAGGAGCTCTGCCTGACCCGGCCGGGTCGTGATTTCGGCGACGTGCTGGTGGTCGGCGGCGGCATCAGCGGCATCCAGGCCTCCCTGGACCTGGCCACCGCCGGCTACAAGGTCTACCTGGTGGAGAAGGCCCCGGCCATCGGCGGCCACATGGCCCAGCTGGACAAGACCTATCCGACCAACGACTGCTCGATGTGAATACTCTCACCTAAACTGGTCGAGGTCGGCCGGCATCCAAATATCGAGGTCCTGACGTACACCGACGTTCACCAGGTCGAGGGTGAGGCCGGTGACTTCAACGTAACCCTGGTCAAGCGTCCCCGCTACGTGATCGAGGACAAGTGCACCGGGTGCAACACCTGCATGGAATACTGCCCGGTGGAGTATCCCGACCGCTTTAACCAGGACATCTCCAACAACAAGGCGGTGCACATCTACTTCGCCCAGGCGATCCCCCTGATCGCCTACATCGACGAGAGCTGCATCTACCTGAAGGAGAAGAAGTGCCGGGTCTGCGAGGCGGTCTGCAAGGCCAAGGCCATCGACTTCCAGCAGGAGGCGGAGAAGATCGAGGTCAAGGTCGGGGCCATCATTCTCTGCCCCGGCTACGAGCCCTACGACCCCAAGCTCAAGGGCGACTACGGCTACGGCCGCTATGAGAACGTGGTCACCAGCCTGGATTTCGAGCGCCTGTTGTGCGCCACCGGCCCCTACGAGGGCGAGATCCTGCGCGCCACCGACCGCAAGCACCCCCACAAGATCGCCTGGATCCAGTGCGTGGGCTCGCGCCGGGTGACCCCGGGCGACAACAGCTACTGCTCGGCGGTCTGCTGCACCTACACCCAGAAGCAGATCATCCTGGCCAAGGACCACGACGCCGACGCCCAGTGCGCCATCTTCCACAACGACATCCGCTCCTATGGCAAGGACTTCGAGCGCTACTTCCAGCGCACCGAGCAACTGCCGGGGGTGCGGGTCATCCGCAGCTACGCCTCCATCGTGGGCGAGGACCCGGTCACCAAGAACGTCCGGATGCGCTACGCCACTCCCGACGAGGGGGTCAAGGAGGAGGAGTTCGAGATGGTGGTGCTGTCGGTGGGCCTGAACCCGCCGGCCGGCAACCAGGAGCTGGCGCAAAAGTTCGGCATCGCGCTCTCCCCCCACGGCTTCTGCCAGCTTGACCCCGCCAACCCCATCCAGACCACCCGCCCCGGGGTCTTTGTCAGCGGCGCCTTCCAGGGCCCCACCGACATCCCGGAATCGGTCTTCTCGGCCAGCGGGGCCGGGGCCCAGTCCGGCCAACTTCTGGACCGTCGCCGCTGGCAGCTGACCAAGGAGCGGGTCTATCCCCACGAGCTGAAGGTGGCCGGGGAAAAGCCCCGGATCGGGGTCTTCGTCTGCCACTGCGGGGCCAACATCGGCCGGGTGGTGGACGTGCCCTCCACGGTGGATTACGCCCTCAGCCTGCCCAACGTGGTCTACGCCCAGGAGCAGCTCTTCTCCTGCGCCACCAACTCGGCCAAGGAGATCACGGACATGATCAAGGAGAAGGGGTTGAACCGGGTGGTGATCGCCGCCTGCTCGCCCCGGACCCTGGAGCCCCTGTTCCGCGACACCCTGCGCGAGGCCGGCCTCAACCAGTACTACCTGGACATGGCCAACATCCGGGAGCACTGCTCCTGGGTGCACAGCAAGGAGAAGGAGGCCTCCACCCAGAAGGCCAAGGACATCACCCGCATGGCCATCGCCCGGGCCAGCCGCCTGTTGCCCTTGCAGGAGATCGACCTGCCGGTGAACAAGAATGCCCTGGTGGTGGGCGGCGGCATCGCGGGCCTGACCTGCGCCCTGTCCATCGCCAAGCAGGGGCACGAGGTATATCTGCTGGAGAAGGAAGCCCAACTGGGCGGCCTGGCCCGCCGGCTGCACCACACCCTGGACGGCATGGACGTGCGGGAGTATCTGGACGGCCTGATCCGCGAGGTCTACCAGCACCCGGCGGTGCACGTATACCAAAAGGCCCGCATCACCGAGGCCACCGGCTACGTCGGCAACTTCGTGACCAAGATCGAGTCCGACCGGGGCCGGGCCGAGATCAAGCACGGCGCGACGGTGATCGCGGTGGGCCTGGACCTCTACCAGCCCACGGAATACCTCTACGGCCAGGACGAGCGGGTGCTGACCCACCTGGAGTTGGAGGAGCGCATCGCCCAAAAGGACGAGAGCGTCGCTGGGGCCGACACCGTGGTCATGATCCAGTGCGTGGGCTGCCGCAACCAGGACCGCAACTATTGCAGCCGAATCTGCTGCGGCGAGTCGATCAAGAACGCCCTGGCCCTCAAAGCCCTCAAGCCGGAGATGGACGTCTACATCCTCTACCGCGACATCCGCACCTACGGCCTGCTGGAGGAGCACTATCGCGCCGCCTCCAGCCTGGACGTGAAGTTCATCCGCTACGAGCCCGAAAATCCGCCCCAGATCGAGGCCGCCGAGAACGACAACGGCCCGGTGCTGCGGGTTTCGCTGCCCGACTACATCCTGGGCGACGAGCTGGCCATCGACGCCAACCTCGTCACCCTGGCCGCGGCGGTGGTGGCCCGGCCGGAGAACAAGGAGCTCTCGCAGCTGTTCAAGGTCTCCCTGGGGCCGGACGACTTCTTCAAGGAGGCCCACGTCAAGCTCAAGCCGGTGGAGTTCTCCACCGACGGCGTGTATCTCTGCGGCGCGGCCCACTATCCCAAGCACATCCCCGAGACGGTCAACCAGGCCTACGGGGCGGCCGGCCGGGCCCTGACCCTGCTCTCCCACGACATGGTCACCGTCTCGGGCTCGGTCTGCGAGGTGGACGAGAAGCGCTGCATGGGCTGCGGGGCCTGCATCGCGGTCTGCGCCTACGGTGCCATCGAGTTCCGCAAGGGGCGCGAAGGCAACAAGGCGGTGGTCAACCCGGTGCTGTGCAAGGGCGACGGGCTCTGCAACGCCAAGTGCCCCACCGGGGCCATCTATCTGCAGCACTTCACCAACGACGAGATCATGACCCAGATCGACGCCGCCGCGCCGGCCTCGATCGGAGGACAGGACTTGGCCCGCGCGGTGGGCCAGGACTAGGACAATGATCGGAACTTGGCTTCCCAACTTGCCCAGAGGTGATGAGCGATGAGCGTCAGCGCCAACTTCAAGCCCCGGATCATTGGATTCCTCTGCCACTGGTGAGCGTACGGCGCCGCCGACATGGCTGGAGTTTCCAGACTACAATACGCGACTGAAATCAGGGTGATCCGCGTGATGTGCTCCGGCAGGGTGGACCTGGAGTTCATCCTCCGCGCCTTGCACAACGGCATGGACGGGGTCTTCATCGGCGGATGCAAGCTGGGCGAGTGCAACTACGTCACCCATGGCAACTACCATGCCTTGACCACGGTGCTGTTGGCCAAGAAAATCATGGAGTTCATGGGCGTCAACCCCGACCGTCTGCGGGTGGAGTTCATGTCCGCCGCCGACGGCCTGCGCTTCGCCGAGGTGGTGGACGACTTCAGCCGCCAGGTCAAGGAGCTGGGGCCCCTGGGCTCCAGCGAGGGGGTGGGCCTGGAGGAGCTCCGGGGGCGCATCGCCGAGGTCAGCCAGCTGGTGCCCTACCTCAAGGTGCGCACCAACGACAAGCTCAACGAGCGCCTGACCTCGCCGGCGGCCTACCCCGACTTCTTCCCCAAGGAAGAGGTGGAGGCCCTCCTCACCAAGCCGGCGGCCTACTACATCGACCCCCAGAAGTGCCAGGCCTGCGGCATCTGCGCCCGCCGCTGCCCGGTGGAGGCCATCAGCGGGGCCAAGAAGCAGGTGCACGTCATCGACCAGGACAAGTGCATCCGCTGCGGCACCTGTCACGAGGCCTGCCCGCCGCGTTTCGGCGCGGTGCAACTGTTCCAGGGCGCGCCGGTGCCGCCGCCGCCCGCGCCGGGCCAGGCCATCGTCGCGCCCAGCTAGGGCCGCGCCCGTACGTTTTGTCTTGCACCTAGAGCCATACGCCGCCGCCGCCGCGTCCCAAGTCCGGGGCGCGGCGGCGGCTTGTCCCCCCCACAGCCTCTCGCTCCACCAGCCGGGCCACCCACATTCAAGTTGACCCCTGGTCTTGCTAACGCTAACATCCTAGCCCCGATGGGATTAGCTCCATGCCCCGCGCCGTTCCGGAACCTCCTCCGGCCGACCAACGACAATGCCCCCGCCCAGGTTCGAGGTGCTAAACATGACGGCCATCAAGGTGGAGGAGATCGAACCGGGTCAGCCGGTGGAGATCGATTTCCTGCGTCCCGCCGACGCCCCGGGCGTCGCGGCGCTGTTCCGGGCGGTCTACGGCGACGCCTACCCCCACCGGGCCTACTATGAGCCCCAGACCCTGGTGGCGGAGAACGCCGCCCGACGGATCATCTCCAGCGTGGCGCGCACGCCCAAGGGGGAGATCGTGGGGCATAGCGCGGTGTTCCGCACCGCCCCCCACCCCGGCCTTTACGAGTCGGGCGCGGGCCTGGTCCTGCCGCCCTACCGCAACACCGCCGGCATCCTCACCCGCCTCCTGACTCACGGCCAGGAACTGGCCCCCAGGCAATTCGGGGTGGAGGCCATCTTCGGCGACGCGATCCTGAACCATCCCTTCACCCAAAAGGTCACGGTCCACCTGAAATCCATCCCGGTGGGTTTGCAGGTGGACCTGATGCCCGCCGCGACCTATGCCAAGGAGGGCGGCGACAACGGCCGGGTGGCGGGGCTGATGACGATCAACCTCTATCAGCCCCATCCTCACCGCATCCACCGGCCGGCGGCCTACCGCGAAGCCCTGGATGATCTTTACAGCCACCTCGACGACCAGCGGGAGTTGGTTGACTCCCACCATGACGTCCCTGCCGACGCGCCCAGCCAGGTCACGAACCTCTACTTCGACTTCGCCCAGGTGGCCCGCCTGTACGTCACCGGAGTGGGCCGGGACATCGCCCGGCGTTTGGCCCGCGAGGAAGAGACCGCCCGGGCCCAGGGCGCGGTGGTGGTGCAGGCCTGGCTGGACCTGTCCATCCCCTGGCTGGGGCCGGCGGTGGACTGGCTGCGCGCCAACGGCTATTTCCTGGGCGGGATCATGCCCCGCTGGTTCGACCAGGACGCCCTGATGCTGCAAAAGGTGATGCACCGCCCGCATTGGGAGGGCATCGTGATGGCCCTGGAGCGCGGACAAGAGATCCTGGACCTGGTGCGGCGGGACTGGGAGCGCACCCGGACCTAGGCGGGCGATTACCGATTCTCTGCCAATTGGGGAGCGCATGGGAAACGTGATCATCGGCACCGGGGCCTGCCTGCCCGGCAACGTCGTCACCAACCATGACCTCCTGGCCTGGGTTGACCAGAGCCAGTTCAACTCCGTCCGCAGCGGTCCTTACGAGCAGTGGGTGGGCGAAACCCTGGGCTTCAGGGAGCGGCGCTGGGTCAGCCCAGGCCAGGCCACCTCGGACCTGGCCCTGGGGGCGGCGCGGACCGCCCTGGCCGAGGCCGGGCTGGCCCCCCGAGAGTTGGACCTGATCATCGTCAGCACCGCCACCCCGGACCAGAAGACCCCCAACACCGCCTCGCTTTTGCAGGGCAAGCTGGAGGCCGGCGACCGCGCCCTGGCCTTCGACCTGAGCACGGCCTGCTCGGGCTTCGTCTTCGCCCTGCACGTCGCCGACGCCCTGATGAAGCAGCGGCCGGAATACCGCCACGCCCTGGTGGTGGGGGCCGACACGCCCACCAGCATCCTGGACAAGCGCCACTACCTCACCGGCGCCATCTTCGGCGACGGGGCGGGAGCGGTGGTGCTCAGGCGAGCCGGGGAGGACCAGCCCGGCATCATCGGCAGCTACGCGCGCTCCGACGGCAGCCTGGCCGGTTATGTGGACGTGGCCGCCGGCGGCTCGGCCCTGGCCATCACCCCTGAGAACGCAGAGGAGATCTACGCCCAGGGCTTGCACGCCGTCAAGCTGGACTCCCTGCGCCTCAAAGCCGCCGCAGTGGAAAAGCTGACCGACGCCGGGCGGGCCATCCTGCGCGAGCACGGCCTGGGCGTCCCGGACATCGCCGACTGGCTGCTGCACCAGGCCGGCAAACGCTTCGTGGAGGAGACGATCGAGTCCCTGGGCCTGGACCCCGCCAAGGTCCCGACCCACTTCCAGCGCTACGGCAACACCTCCCAGGCCTCGATTCCCATCCTCCTGCACGAGGAGCGGGCGCGGTTCAAACCCGGCGACCGCCTCGTGATGCTGGCCATGGGCGCGGGCCTGGGCTGGGGCGCGGTGCTCTATCAGTGGCCGGAGTGAGAAACCCCCATCGGGAAGCGCCTGTCAGGCGAACACCATCACTGTACACGCTATCCCTGATCGTAACAGGCGCAAACAGACATGACGTATCACAGTTAGCTGCTGTTCTTGATGCCGTGGTGCTTGTTCAGCCGGGACAGAACAAACCCTATCTCTACGCCGACAAGGGCTACGATGGGCAGCCGGCTCAAGATGAAATCGCCTCACACGGGTACACACCAAGAGTCAGCAGGAAGAAACGGCGACGTGGTCGCCCTTGGAAGAACCGCCGCTGGGTGGTTGAGGTCACGCACTCGTGGTTCAACAGGTTCAGGAAACTCCTGGTCAGGTACGAGAAGTTTGCGGATAGCTACGAGGCACTTTCGCACTTGGCGGCGGCCATCATCTGCTGGAGGAAAGTAGCTCCTATTCACGGATAAGCTCTTAATCCTTGGTATCAGGTCCGGGGGCAGGTCAGCCCTGTCTTGCCACAAAATGAAGGAGATTCCTTCCAGAACACAGAATGGCTTAGTGGGGACCGGTGGAGTTTGCATCTAGCCCATTGGGAGGATTGTGCTATGCTGCTTCAGTTGTCTGACTTGTCTGGGAGAAAACGACTGCCGTGCCTAAGAAGAAAAACCCTGACGCTACGCCTTCCATGAAGGTCATGGCCGCCTACTGGTTACTGCTATTTAGCGGTCGGTCATGGACTCTCACCGAACTGGCTGAAAAGCTGCAATGCTCCAAGCAGGTTGTGCTCCGCATAATGGACCATATAGATCTAAGCGGCTACGCGCCCTTGGAAAGCTGGCTAAACGAAAACCGCCAGCGCTGTTACCTGTTGAAGGCTCCCCAAAGGAAGCCGGCCGTAGCGCTCTCCATCGAGGACATACAGACCCTGCTTTTATGTCGCGACATCGCCTGGAATCTGCTGCCCGACAGCCTACGTGAGACTGTGAGCCGCGCCATCGGCCATGCCACCGTGTTGCTTCCCAATTTTAACCAGAGAGAACATCTGCCAGACGGCATCGTATGCCCTCAGCCCATCTACGGGGTGGACTACCGTGAAAAGGGCGAGGTTTTGGCTTGCCTGATGAATGCCATGCATGAGAATAAGGTCTGCGAACTCCAGTACCGCGCCATTGAGGCCGACAGGCCCATTTTGCGCCGGGTAGCGCCCCGGCGTCTACTGCACCACAAGGACTCGCTCTATCTCGTAGGCTGGCTCATTAAAGATCGGGACACGGTGTATAAAACCACCATGGCCTTGCAGCGCATAGCTGAGATCAAGCTGACAAACGAAGTATATGAACAGGCATGGCTCAGCGATGAGCCTCAAGGCTTCGGGGTTATCAAGAATGAGCCGTTCCAGGTAAAGGCCGCGTTCACACCCTTGGCGGCCTGCTATGTGAGCGAACGCACATGGAGCCAGGATCAACTCCTCGAACCACAACCCGATGGCGGTGTCATTCTTACCTTTACGGCCACCAGTTGGCCCGAGGTGATCGCATGGGCGTTGAGTTTTGGGATTGCCTGCACCGTTCTGGAGCCTGAGGAGTTACGGAAAGACTTGGGCAATATCACAGCTGACATGGCGGGACTATACTCAAAATAGCTGCACGAGGAGGCGTTTGCACAATGATTGTAACAGATGAGGAAAAGCTGAATTGGGTGCAAGGAGCAGTAATAAAAGCGCTGGAAGATTTGGCCCATGCCTTCCAAAAAGAATTGCCTCCTCATCGTTTCCTGTGGAATTGGTGTAGTTGCGGCTCCATGATGCATCAGTCCTCATTTCTGTGTTGAAGCAGGGGGCGATCATGGATGATCTTATCCACGCACAGCGGACAGGCTGTTAAGCGACCTGTTGGGCCTCGAAGGCCAATGGGCTCCGGTAGCCATTGGCACTGTGCCTCCTGGTGCGGTTGTAGTCAATCTCGATGTATTCAAACACAGCGCGACGCATGGCCTCGCGGCTGACCAAGCTCTGCCCGTGGACCATCTCCACCTTGAGCGTATGGAAGAAGCTCTCGGCGCAGGCGTTGTCGTAACAGTTTCCCTTGCCACTCATGCTGCAAACCAAGCCGTGCTTGATGATAAGGTCCTGATATAGCCCAGAGCAGTACTGGCTGCCCCGGTCCGAATGAACCACCACGCCCTTGGGCATCCGCCGGCGCCACAGGGCCATCTGTAGGGCATCGCAGACCAGCTTTGCTTTCATACGCTTGTCCATGGACCAGCCCACCACCATGCGCGAGAACAGATCGATCACCACCGCATCCTCGGCCTACTCGGCAACCTGACGCTTCAAACGCGCATTCTCGGCGGCAAGCTCTTTTTCCAGTTCGCTGCGGCCCGCCTCGTAGCGGGCTTTCTTGCGCCAGTCATACAGCTGCGATTCATGCAGCCCCAATTGCTTGGCTGCACCGGCCACTCCGACGCGCTCGGCCAGGCCCAGGGCTTCCACCTTGAACTCAGCCGAGCGCCGTCGAGGGTCCAAAAGCCACTCCGGGTAGTAGCTGCCCTTGCGCAGCCACGGTATGGCCAGGTCGATGCTGCCCACTCGCGTGTCCCAGCGCCGCTCGCGGTAGCCGTTGCGATGATTCATTCGCTCCGGACCGCTACGGCCATAGGACGCTCCGCAGAGGCTGTCCGCCTCGGAGCCCATCAGCGTCTCGGCCATGGACCGCACCATCTCCCGAAGCAGATCCACGTTCGCGGTCTCAAGCTGCTTGCTTGAGCCGCGCCAAACCATCTACTTTTTCCCTGACCATCGCCGCCTCCTGGTTGCCGACTGCCATCGGTCTGTTAAGCCAAACCGAGGATGGCCGCGATGGTCTATCTGCTCAACCCCTACACCGGGGAACCCTTCATACACCAAGACTTTGGACTAGAACTGATTTGGCCCCCTTGACATCAAATAGCAGCAGGCCTGGGCGTTCCGTGTCGGCCAACAGAAAGTCACCTTCGGCCGCCATGCCCGAAACCGGAGGACACCGGCGCAGGGAGTGCCAAGCCCACCACCCGGCTGGCGACTGGTCGGCCAGAGCCCGACACAAGGGCGCTCGGCCTCGGAGTTCCTATGCCGGGTTTCTTCCCGGGGACAGATGCCAGGACCGGCGGATGCAAGTCTAACCCTCATGGTGATCATCCCGGAGCCATCCTAACACCATCGGCCAGTAATCCGAAAGAACTGGCTCCCCGCCACGGTTTCCCCAACGATTACCATCGTTCCGTAATCTGGAATGTCCTACGGATAGCCTAAGTCCATGGCAGGCAAACGGAGGATACGCATGTTCCACAGCGACCGCATTCGAACCACCCGCAGCTGGCTGGACCGCCCTGAAAGCCGCGAGGACTTGTTTACCAAAAAGCAGTGCGCCACCTGGCTGATGCGGCACATGGATCAAGTCCCCGCCCTGGAGGAGCAGGACCTGAGTCTGGCCTTCTGGGTCTTGGGCCAGCGGGTGAAAGAAATCTTGGACAAGCTGGTGCCCATCCTGGATTCGGTCGGTCTGAGCGCCAAGGACAAGCGGTCACTCCAAAAACTGGACACCGCGCCTGAGGATCTGGGCAGCGGTGTGTTAACACTGCTCAGCGACGCCCCCCATAGCGCCGGAGCCAAGTTCCTGCGCCTCCTGACTCAGGAACTGACCGGGTTTACCCGAAAGCCCCTGGAGGGAGCGCCTAGCCAGTTGGAAAAGAACCTGGAGGCTTTTGGCCGGATGTTCGACCTGAGCGACCAGGAAATGGAGCTATGCCTAGTCTTCTATCTGATCAAAACCCGTAAGGAGGCCGATTACTGGCTGGACGGACACCTAAACGTGGACATGTTGCACGGTCGCCAAAACCTGGCCCGCATCCTTGGCCTGGACATGCATGTGCTCAACCGCTTGTTGAACGGTGGCCTGACCCGCATCGGCATCATTAGCGAATACAGCAGCTTGTCATTCGACAGTGATTTCCTGCCATTCCTTATGGACCCCAGCGGGGAGGTCTCGCCCGATCGACTGTATCGCCGAGCCCTGGCCCCGGAGATACCCCTGAGCTACCACTTGGTGCGGCCAGAAACCGTGGCCCATCTCAAGGCCCTGCTGGCCCAGAAGCGGCCCACACCCTGTCATGTGTTGCTGTATGGCCCTCCTGGAACCGGCAAGACATCCTTCGCCCGGGCCTTGGTCCAGGAGTTGGACGCGATCGCCTATGAGGTGGTGCGTCCCGCCACGGGCAGGGACAACGCCGGCACCTCCCGGGCCAGCCTCATGGGCTGCCTGAACACCACCAACCGGGGTCAGGGAGCCATCATCATAGCTGACGAAGCTGACAACCTTTTGAATACCACCCACTCCTGGCACATGCGCGGCGAAAGCCACGACAAGGGCTGGCTGAACCAGCTGATGGACGAGCCCGAGGTGCGCATGATCTGGATCACCAACTCCGTCAATGGCCTGGAGGACTCGGTCCGGCGTCGGTTTGCCTTCAGCTTGAATTTCCATGATTTCAACCGCCTGCAACGCATGCAGCTCTGGCAACAGGTTCTGCGGCGCCACCGGGTCAAGCGACTTTTCAACGCCCAGGACATTGAGCGCCTGGCCAGCGAACACCAAATCAGCGCCGGGGTCATGGACCTGGCGGTGCGCAAGACCGTCGAATGTTACCCCCACACCCGTCGGAGGCTTTGGGACGGGCTCATGCTGGGTCTGGAGGCCCATCTCACCCTGGCAGGGGATGGGGTCCGGCCTTTGCGCAAGGACGGGATCGAGAGCGAGTATTCCCTGGAAGGCCTCAATCTGAAAGGTGACATCCAGGCCCTGTTGTCCCACACCACCGCCTACAGCGAGGCCCTGCACCAGCAGCCGGACCAGGTGAACATGAGCATGAACCTGCTGTTCTACGGACCTCCCGGCACCGGCAAGAGCGAGCTGGCCCGCTTCCTGGCCCAGCACCTGGACCGCGAACTCCTGGTGCGCCGAGCCAGTGACCTCCTGGACCCCTATGTGGGCATGAGCGAGCGCAACCTGGCCGAGGCCTTCAGCGAGGCCGAAGCGCAAGGGGCGGTGCTGGTTATAGACGAGGCGGACAGCATGCTGTTCAATCGCGACCGGGCCCGGCGTTCCTGGGAGATCAGTTTGACCAACGAGTTCCTGACCCAAATGGAGCGCTTCCGGGGCATCCTGGTCTGCACCACCAACCGCCTGACCGATCTGGATGCGGCCTCGGTGCGTCGGTTCCAGGAGAAGGTCCAATTCGACTTCCTAACCCCGGACGGCAACGTGATTTTCTATGGCAGGCTGCTGGCCAGGCTGGCCTCAGGCCCCCTGGACGCCGCTTCCGAGGCTTACCTGCGCCGGCTGACTCACCTGACCCCCGGTGATTTCCGGGTGGTGCGGGACCGGAACGTCCTGCGCTCCACCCCCAGGCCCCGCCATGGGGAATTGGTGGCTCAGTTGGCCCTCGAGGCCGAAATCAAGCTGAGCCAGCACGGCGAAACCAAGGTCGGATTTTGATATGGGTGCCGCATGGATTACATAGCCTCTTCGCCGTGTTGTGTGGAATCCTTGCGGCGGGTTTAGGGCCGACTTGAACCGGATTCTCCTTGGCGAGCCTTTGGGCCGCTTTGGTCCAGCCCATTTGCAATCGGCCAACCACGTTTCCAGACCTTCGCAACCCACCGCCGTCGCCAGAGCACCGTCGCGGTGAGTGAGAATATTCGCAGGGTTGGGACAAGTCTGAAGCCGCTAACCATTTATGGGCGAAGCATATCTCTTTTCCATGACTATCACATAGCCGGTGAAGGGGCCGTCCAGGCCCCGAAACCGTGCGAGCGCAGCAAAGGGGCGTTCAACCCCGAAGCCCCAAACGCCCGCGAGGGCACGCAAAGCCGCCGGCCAAGGCGGCGATGCGCTTCTGTAAATTCCACATGAAACGATGAAGAACCATTACTAAGTTGAGCCCAAGTATTGTTCTTGTTGACTACTCGGCATAAATGCCCATATCATGGTTCGCCATGTGGCGGCAAAAGGCCGGTCTTCAAGTATGTTTTCCGCGGCAATCGCTTAGAGCCAGCGTCATCATTTTAAGATGTCACGCCACGATATGGAGATTACAATGAAAAGGATAGTCAGCATTTCCGATAATGCTTTTCTTGCCATGCTGTTCGCAGCGATGGAAGTGTATCCGCCAAAATATCGAGGATCAAGAGCCGCAAATGGGTGTAAATTTAAGTATGGGGAAACCTATGGTTTGCTATTTGGAATTGTTAGTGACGCATCAGAGCGCAAAACCTTCCAGGTGGACTTGGCCGTTCCCATTCAAACTGCAGCCAAAGATGAGAATAGTGTCTATGTCGAGAGCCAGCCGCTAGATCACGCCATAACAGTTATTAAATATCATCCTATTTATCAACTTATTGGAACGTTTCACAGTCACCCGTACCCATTTCTCAGGGAAGATCGTCCAAGACCAAATGCGCTAACTAGTAAAGAATTCAGGATGTGGGGAACGGATCCATCCTCAACTGATACCAGAAGTGCTGCTATTGAATGTAACGAAGCGCAGCATGATATTATTACAATCATTGTTGGATTGATGCATTTTGATCAAAGAAGAAGCACTATATTATCAAGGCAGGCAAATAAAATTATAAACCATTGGGGAAACTACAGATATGTACTAGCGGCTACATTTATGGAATACGATAAAGTGAAAAATGCCAAGAGTAACGATACCGAAAACTGGCAGAATGACACACCGCTAACGCCTGTCAATCAATTGCTTTGCCCCTTCGCTTCTGCCATCAGCAACCCAGAATTAAACCACAATCGCTGACACTTGACATGACATTAACAGATAAATCATCGACAGTGGTGAAAGCTTTTTATGGCAATCCTAAACTATCTTTCAAAATCGTGTACAGTGATGGTATCCGCCTGACAGTGACATCCGGCTGGGGCTTGGTTAGGCAGCCTTCCTGGCGGCCTGGCCTCCGGTTCGATCCTTTTGCTTCAGTCCATCCATGAAAGCCTTCAGCGGGGTCCTGCCGTTCATGCCTCGACCTTGGTGGGGGCGCTTGGTGTTGTAGACCACCAGGT
>Ga0228536_1000231_pt1 | contig 134961 bp, 133 predicted proteins | sample SJ1Smetagenome_FD_168611 | JGI IMG/M metagenome (GOLD analysis project Ga0228536, IMG submission 168611) | Enriched culture of PCE-dechlorinating microbial communities from Ithaca, New York, USA - SJ1.S | ecosystem: Engineered > Modeled > Simulated communities (microbial... > Unclassified...
TGCCTTTGGTTATCCGCACGGGGCTGGGAGAGTATCTCGGCGTCTTGGGGCGGAACAGCAGAGCTTTCGGGCTCAAGGACTTCGTTGCCCTGTTGGAGCGGTCGACGGACCGAGGGGAAGCCGTGGATCTGCGCTGGCGGCGCGAAGGTGACGCGGAATGGAGGTTGGCGGTAGTCGCCGCTGTCGATTCCGATGATACGCGGCGCATCGTCCTGTCCACTGCTCGAACCGTGACGCCCAGCGGCAACGCGGTCGTTCGGGTGCTCAAGCTCACGATCAACGATCAGGACGCGCCAGATTCCTTGTTGTTGAGCCTTTTCCGACAGATTCGCGAGAGTTTCGAGGGGTAAAAAAACATGGTTTTTCCCGCAATTCTCTCTAGAAAAAATCTTGATCGATCCTTGCTTTTTTGATTATATGTCCAGGAGTCTCATGGTAACATGGGGGTGGGTGTTATGCCGCAGGTTGCTGCCCGGATCTCGCAAGATCATGAAAAGTGGCTCAAGGACTATTTCAAGACGAAAAGCGCTGGGGCGGAGTTCATCCTGCCCTGGGCCGTGGACATCTTCTTCAAGTCCATCCGCGGCGTGTCCTCCGACTTCTCGGTGGCCGAACTGAAGACCATTCTGGAAGCCCACCGCGACGTGAAGCTGCTGCCCAACCAGTCCAAGCAGGCTTATCTGCTGTTGCGCGTCGAGGAGGCCTGCCAGGAGCACAACGTGCATATCCAGCACGGCGCCAGCAAGAACAACCTGGAAGTGAAGCTGCGTCGACTCACGGATCTCCAGGCCACGGCCTTGATGATCTGGGCCACGGCCTACTGGACGAGCAAGGTCTGGAACGGTGTCTCCGTGGAAGATTACGTCAAACTGTCCATCGCCTGAGCCTCCCCGTCCCATTTCCTTTTCCATTCCCGTGACCGGGCGGCGGCGCGGTTGACCGCGTCGGACCGCGCGGCTATTGTTTTTCCCCGTCAGCGAGACCCTGTGGAGTGCACCATGTATCTCGTACCCAGCATCCTGACCATCGCCGGTTCCGATTCCGGCGGCGGCGCGGGCATTCAGGCCGACCTGAAGACGATCACCGTGCTTGGCGGCTATGGTCTGTCCGTGATTACCGCCCTGACGGCCCAGAATACCAGGACCGTGGCCGGCATCGAAGCCCCCAGTCCGGAGTTCGTGGCCTTGCAGCTGAAGACCGTGCTCACGGACATCCCCGTGGCCGCGGCCAAGACCGGTATGCTTTTCTCCGCCCCGATCATTCGTGCCGCAGCCCCGTTCCTGGCACGCAAAAACTTCCCCTTGGTGGTGGACCCGGTCTGTGTGGCCCAGACCGGAGCCAAGCTCCTGGAGGATGACGCGGTTGCGGCCATGCTTGAGCGCATTTTTCCGGTGGCGGACCTGCTCACCCCGAATATCCCCGAGGCCGAGCTGTTCACCGGCATGACCATCCGGGGGCCCGAGGACATTTGCCGGGCCGCCGAGAAGCTTCTGGATCTGGGCCCCAAGGCCGTGCTGGTCAAGGGGGGGCATCTGGAATCCCTGGCCGCCACGGACTGGTACGCCGCCCCGGACCAGAAACCTTTGCCTCTGATCCAGCCGCGCGTGAATACCCACAGCCTGCACGGCACGGGCTGTACGCTGTCGGCGGCCATCGCCACGGGCCTGGGGCAGGGGTTGGACATGCTTTCGGCCGTCCGCGCGGCTCAGCGCTACCTCAACCTCGGCCTGCGCAGCGCCTTCCCCTTGGGCGGCGGAGCCGGGCCGGTGAACCACCTAGCCCCCCTGTTCAAGGAGCGGGCCCGGCGCGGCGTGCTGGAAAGCCTGGCTGAAGCCGGTCCTCGCCTGGCCGCCCTGCGCGGTTTGGCCCGAGTTGTGCCGGAGTCGTCCATGAATCTGGCGTTGGCCGTGCCCCACGCCGACGCGGTGGACGAGGTGGCGGCCTATTCCGGCCGCATCACGGCCACGCGGCGGGATGAAATCCTCATCTCGGGCTGTCCGGAATTCGGCGCGGCCCCGAATCTGGCCCAGGCCCTTCTGGCCGCCCGCAGGCATAATGCCGAGGCCGCCTGCGTCCTGACCCTGCGCCTGGACGACTCCGTTGTCGGGGCCATGGAGAGGGCCGGGCTGGTGGCGGCCTGGTTCGATCGGGCCGAGGAACCCAGCTATCTCAAGGACCGCGAAGGCAGCATCCTGGAGTGGGGGACGTATGAGGCTCTGGCCCGGCATCCGGAGCCCGCGGCCGTGGACGCGGTCTGCGACCGGGGGGAGGTGGGCAAGGAACCTCAGGCCCGGCTTTTGGGCGAGGACGTGGATGATCTCTTGCGCAAGCTTGGACTGCTGCTCACGGAGCTGGCGCGCTGATTTTCAAACTGTTGGCGCTGATATCCTTCCGGTTGACAGTCGAAAACGCCCTGTCGTAATGTTTCGAGCTTTTGGCGAGAGTGGCGGAATTGGTAGACGCACTGGACTTAGGATCCAGCGGCTTGGCCGTGGGAGTTCGAGTCTCCCCTCTCGCACCACAGATGGAAGGACAGCCGGCCGCGACGCGGCGTTTCACCCTGGAGGAGGACAATAGGCTATGAAGTACGATGTTCAGGACATTTCCCCGGTCGAGCGGAAGATCTCGGTCACGGTTCCGGCCGAGGAAGCCAACGCGGCCATTCTCACCACCATCGCCCTCTACAAGACCAAGTACGACGTGAAGGGCTTCCGCAAGGGCAAGGCCCCCGCCAGCGTCATAGAGGGCAAGTTCCGCGGCCAGATATACAATGAGGCAACCACGGACCTCATCAACTATCACATCAACGACATCCTCAACCAGCTCAAGCTCACGCCCATGTCCCGCATCAACGTGGATGCGGGGCTGCTCGCCCGCGACGAGGAGTTCACCTACACCTTGGGCTTCGAGATCGCGCCCCAGTTCGACCTGCCCACCTACATCGGGCTGGACGTGGACGAGGAGCGCGTGGAGGTCAAGGACGAGGAGGTGGCCGAGGTCGAGCGCCGCATCCTGGACAACCAGGCCAAGCCCAAGGTCATTTCGGACGTGCGTGAGCCCAAGGACGGCGAGATCGTCACCGTGAGCTTCGGCGCCTACCGCGACGGCGAGGTGATTTCCGGGATCAAGGCCGAGAATTTCGAGCTGACCTTGGGCGAGGGCCAGGCCCTGCCCGAGTTCGAGGAACTCATCAAGACCCTGACCACCGGCCAGAGCGGCGAGAAGGACATCACCTTCCCGGCCGACTTCATCAATACCGAGTTGGCCGGCCAGACCGTGACCATGAAGATCACCCTGCACGCGGTGAAGGTCAAGGAACTGCCGGAGATGGGCGACGACGTGGCCAAGAAGGCCGGTTTCGAGAACGTCGAGAAGATGCGCGAGGCCATCCGCCAGTCCTACCAGGAGAGCCGCAAGCAGCTGCACAAGTCCGCGGCTCAGAAGAAGCTTCTGGACGGGCTGGTCAAGCTCCTGGATTTCCCCCTGCCGCCGTCCCTGGTTGAAGACCGCATCGACCGCCTGATCAAGGATCTGGAATACCGACTGGATCGCAAGGGCAAGAATCTGCTGAGCTTGGGCAAGACCATGGAGCAGTTGCGCGAGGAGTATCGCGTCGAGGCCGAGCAGAGCGCTCGGGCAGAGCTGCTGCTCCTGGCGGTGGCCGATAAGGAAGGCCTCTCGGTGAATCCGCAGGAGCTGGACGCGGCCCTCAACCGTCTGGCCATGCAGACCCGTCAGGACTTCATGGAGCTGAAGCGCTACTACGAGGAAAACAACCTGGTGGTGGCGCTCAAGGATCGCCTGCTCATGGACAAGGCCATGGAGTTCATCTACTCCAAGGCCCAGCGCCGCGAGATCGACCCCGTCCAGGCCGAGTCCGCCGACGAGTCCGAGTCCAAGCCCAAGAAGCGCGTCGCCAAGAAGGCCCCCAAGGCCGAGTAGCGCCGAGACGATTCCGGCGGCCGGACCTCCTGGTCCGGCCGCCGTCCATTTTTCGCACAGAGCGCGTCCGGGCCTTGCGCCCGCTGTCCCGAGGTCTTATCATGGGAACCGCGAGGCCGTGTCCGGACTCAAGTTCCCCGGCGTTTCCGCCGATGTGCCTGAAGAAGGCCGAAGGCCCCGCGTCACCTCAAGGAGAGCACATGCCCACGATCCCCATCGTCATCGAAACCACCGGCCGCACCGAACGGGCGTACGACATCTATTCCCGCCTGCTCAAGGACCGCATCATCCTCCTGGGCAGCTCCGTCGACGACCATGTGGCCAGCCTCATCTGCGCCCAGCTCCTGTTCCTGGAGTCCGAGGACCCGGACAAGGAGATCTACATGTACATCAACTCCCCGGGTGGCGTCGTGACCGCCGGGCTGGCCATCTACGACACCATGCAGTACATCTCCCCGCCGGTGGCCACCCTCTGCATGGGCCAAGCCGCGAGCATGGCCGCGTTGCTGCTGGCGGCTGGGGCCAAGGGCATGCGTTACGCCCTGCCCAACAGCCGCATCCTCATCCATCAGCCGCTGGGCGGAGCCCAGGGGCAGGCCACGGACATCGACATCCAGGCCCGCGAGATCCTGCGCATGCGCCGCGACCTGAACCAGATTCTGGTCAAGCACACCGGCCAGGACATCAAGAAGATCAACCAGGACACCGAGCGCGACTATTTCATGCGCCCGGAAGAGGCCCTGGCCTACGGCATCATCGACAAGATCATGAACTCGCGCAACGAGCTGCAACCCGCCGAGACCAAGCAAGGATGACCTCATGACCATGAAGAAAGGAACCAGCGGCGCCCCGGACCTGAGCTGCTCGTTCTGTGGCAAGAGCCAGAGCGACGTCCAGCGCCTCATCGCCGGGCCCGACGTGTACATCTGCGACGAGTGCGTGAGTCTGTGCAACGACATCATGGCCCAGGAGACCGTCAGCGAGGAGTTCGAGGACGGGCGTCTTCTGCCTCCTCAGGAACTCAAGGCGCTGCTGGACCAGTACGTCATCGGGCAGGACTACGCCAAGAAGATCCTCTCCGTGGCCGTGCACAACCACTACAAGCGCGTGTTCTACGCCGGGGCCCTGACCGACGACGTGGAGATCGACAAGAGCAACATCCTGCTCATCGGTCCCACCGGCTCGGGCAAGACGCTCTTGGCCCAGACTCTGGCCCGCATTCTCAAGGTGCCCTTCGCCATCGCCGACGCCACCACCCTGACCGAGGCGGGCTATGTGGGCGAGGATGTGGAGAACATCCTGGTCCAGCTCCTGCAGAACGCGGACTACGACATTGAGTCCGCCTCCCGGGGCATCATCTACATCGACGAGATCGACAAGATCGCGCGCAAGGGCGACAGCCCGTCCATCACCCGCGACGTGTCCGGCGAGGGCGTGCAGCAGGCCCTGCTGAAGATCATCGAGGGCACCGAGGCCAACATCCCGCCCAAGGGGGGGCGCAAGCATCCCCAGCAGGAATTCATCCGCATGAACACGGGCAACATCCTGTTCATCGTGGGCGGAGCCTTCATTGGTCTGGAGAAGATCGTGCAGCAGCGGATGCAGGGTTCCGGCATGGGCTTCGGCGCCAAGGTCGAGGTCAAGCGCAAGGATCTGGCCGTGAGCGAACTGCTTTCCCAGGCCCAGCCCATGGACCTGATCAAGTTCGGCATGATCCCCGAGTTCGTGGGCCGCATCCCCGTGATGACCTCGCTCACCGAGCTGACCGAGGACGACCTCGTGCGCATCCTCACCGAGCCCAAGAACGCCCTGGTCAAGCAGTACCAGAAGCTCTTCGAACTGGACAAGGTGACCCTGCGCTTCTCGGACAACGCTCTGCGGGCCATCGCCCAGAAGGCCATCGAGCGCAAGACCGGCGCCCGGGGGCTGCGCAACGTCATGGAAACCATGATGCTCGACATCATGTACCAGTTGCCCTCGCTCAGCGGCGTGAAGGAGTGCGTGATCAACCGGTCCGTGGTGGAGAAGGGCGTGGATCCGCTGCTCATCTACCAGCAGGAAGTGAAGAGCGCCTGATCCGTTTCCCGCCTCGGATTTGACATCGGCCCCGGCGGCGTTACCTTGTGCACACGCCGGGCTCCCGCCGGGAGCCGATCCGCCGAACTGAACCGGAGGACCCCATGCCGGATTACGGATTCGAGGACCACGATTCCGCCCAACGCCTTCTGTTGCCCGTGATGTCGTTGCGGGAAGTGGTCATGTTCCCGCGTTCCATCGTGCCGCTGTTCGTGGGCCGCGAGGCCTCGATCAAGGCCATCGAGCGGGCCATTTCCGATTTCGATAAACGCATCTTTCTGGTCACCCAGCGCACCCCCGAGAAGGAGCGTCCGGCCCCCGAGGATCTCTACCGCGTGGGCACCATCAGCCGCATCCTCCAGATGCTGCGCCTGCCCGACGGGACCATCAAGGTTCTCTTTGAAGGCCTGTCCCGGGCATCCTGGGAGCCCGAGAGCCTGACCGAGGAGTCCGAGGCGCTCATGGCTCAGGTGGAGCGTCTGGAAGAGACCGGCATCCCCTCGACGGGGACCGAATCCGAGGCCCTGGTGCGGGCCGCGCACGAGTCCCTGGACCAGTACGGCAAGGTCAACAAGAAGCTGGCCGCCGAAACCATCCTGGCCATCACGGCGATCAAGGATCCGGGCAAGCTGGCCGACGCCATCATACCCCATCTCAAGGTGGACTTCGCCCGCAAGCAGGCGGTCTTGGAGATCCTCGACGGTCTGAAGCGCCTGGAGGCCGTTTACGGCCACATCCTCGGCGAGATCGAGATCGTGACCATTGAGAAGCGCGTCAAGGGGCGGGTCAAGAGCCAGATGGAGAAGAACCAGCGGGAGTACTACCTCAACGAGCAGATCAAGGCCATCCACAAGGAGATGGGCCGGGAGGAAGACCCTCAGGCCGAGGCCGCCGAGTTGGAGAAGCAGCTCGAGGCCAAGATCATGCCCGAGGAGAGCCGGGAGCGGGTGCGCAAGGAGATCAAGAAGCTCCGCCAGATGCCCCAGAGTTCGGCCGAGTACACCGTGGTCCGCAATTACGTCGACTGCGTGCTGGAACTGCCCTGGGGAGAACTCAAGGACACCAAGATCGACATCGCCGAGGCGAGGCGCATCCTGGATGAGGACCACTACGGTCTGGAGAAGCCCAAGGAGCGCATCCTCGAATACATGGCCGTGCAGAGCCTGGTGGAGGCCATCAAGGGCCCCATTCTCTGCCTGGTGGGCCCTCCCGGCGTGGGCAAGACCTCCATCGCCCGCTCCATCGCCCGGGCCATGGATCGCGAGTTCGTGCGCCTGTCCCTGGGCGGCGTGCGCGACGAGGCCGAGATCCGCGGCCACCGGCGGACCTATGTGGGCGCGCTGCCGGGCAAGATCATCCAATCGCTCAAGCGTTGCAAATTCAACAACCCCGTGCTCTGCCTCGATGAGGTGGACAAGATGAGCACGGACTTCCGGGGCGACCCCTCGGCGGCGTTGCTGGAAGTCCTGGACCCGGAGCAGAACGTCTCCTTCAACGACCATTACCTGGATCTGGATTACGACCTCTCCCGGGTCTTCTTCATCACCACGGCCAACACCCTGCATTCCATCCCGCTGCCCCTGCAGGACCGCATGGAGATCATCCGCCTGCCGGGCTACCTGGAGACCGAGAAGTTCAAGATCGCGGAGCAGTTCCTTCTGCCCAAGCAGCGTGAGCTGCACGGCCTCAAGGAAGGCAATCTGACCCTTTCGGAGAACGCCCTCACCGAGTTGGTGCGCCGCTATACGAAGGAGGCCGGGGTCCGCAACCTGGAGCGCAAGCTGGCGGCCGTGTGCCGCAAGGCGGCCATGAAGGTGGTCGAAGGCGGCGACCGGGACAAGACCGTGGGGGTCACGGTGCAGAATCTGGCCAACTTCCTGGGCGTGCCCGAGTTCCGCTACGGCGAGCGCGAGGATAAGGCCCAGGTGGGCGTGTGCAACGGCTTGGCCTGGACCCAACTGGGCGGCGAGATGCTCACCGTGGAGGTGGCCCTCATGCCCGGCTCGGGCAAGGTGGAGTTCACCGGCAAACTCGGAGACGTGATGCAGGAGTCGGCCAAGGCCGCCCTGTCCTATATCCGTTCGCGTTCGGACGTGTTCGGCCTTAAGCGCGATTTTCACAAGGACATCGACATCCATGTGCATGTGCCCGAGGGCGCCACGCCCAAGGACGGCCCCTCGGCGGGCATCACCCTGGCCACGACCATGGTTTCGGCCCTGCTGAACATTCCCGTCCGCAATGATCTGGCCATGACCGGCGAAATCACCCTGCGTGGCCGGGTTCTGCCCATCGGCGGTCTTCGCGAGAAGCTCCTCGCCGCTCATCGCGGCTTGCTCTCCACAGTGCTCATCCCGGCCGAGAACGAGAAGGATCTCAAGGAGGTTCCGGCCAGCATCCTCAAGGACCTGTCGGTCATCAAGGTTGAGAGCATGGACGAGGTGCTGGAACGGGCCCTGCTCTGCGAGGGCGGAGCGACCATCTTTTGCGGCCGGGACGCCCCGCCCGCGCCCCTGGCCAGCGGTCTGGTCAAGGAAGAGTACCAGCGGCCGCACTGAGTCGGGATACGAATGAAAAAGAGCCCCCGGCGCATAACGCGCCGGGGGCTCTTTTTCATTCGTTCTTCGGGGGGGCAGCGCTACTTGCTGCCCAGCTTGCCCATGAAGTTGTCGTTGATCCAGTGCTGGTCCCACCACTCCACGGGATTCACCGGCACTCCCGAAATGATCACGCCGAAGTGCAGGTGGTCGCCGCCGGCCATGCCCGTGGCCCCGGTGCGGCCGAGGGTGTGCCCCTTCTTGACGCTGTCGCCTTTTTGCACGTCGATCTGCGAGAGGTGGGCGTAGAGGGTCTGGAGGCCCATGCCGTGGTCCAGAACCACGGCGTTGCCGTAAATGCCGATGAAGCCGGTTTCGATCACCACGCCGTCGTTGGCGGCGGGCACGGGCGCGGCTTGCAGGCTGGCCAGATCGACGCCCAAGTGAGTCTGGTGGTCCACCTTGCGGCCCTGGTAGTAGTAGTCGCGGGCGTCGGCGAATCCGGCTCGGGGCGCGGCGTTGGGCAGACGCAGGAAGGCCCCCCGCCAGAGCGGTTCGGTTGCGGTCTGCCGACCCAACTGTTCGAGCAGGGCCCGGTTCTGCACCCGCAGCTCGCTGTTCACCTTGAGGAAAATGTCGATGGGGCGGGAAATGCCCGGAAAATTGCTTTGGAACTGGGGCATCTTGTCGTCAAGAAAGCTGTCCGAGAGGTTGATGTTGTCGGAGCGGAAGCGGCGCGGAATGGCGTTCACCGGTACGGAGCGGGAGCGCTCATTGCCGGCCTTGTCGGCGGCCATGAGCACGGGCTTGAACTGGGCGGGCTCCATGTCCCAGGGGAAGGTGAACAGGCAGGCGTACTTGCCGCTCTTCATGCGGAAGCCGGGGAAAAAGTGGGAGCCGACGCTCACGCCGGTCTTTCCGGGCTCCTCGGAAATGGCGTAGACCACCAGACAGGCGCCGCCCTGGTTGACGTTGTTTTGGATCGTCTCCAGATCCACGCGGGGCGGGGTCAGGTCCACGGTGTAGGTACGGGACAGGATGGCGGTTCCGGCCTGCCCGAAGGGGTAGAGGGAGGCGTCGCGGGCCTTGACGCGGATTTCCAGGGAGCCTTCCTTGATCTCCTGGGGCAGAACGAGTTCGGCTTCGAAGGCGTGAGCCTTCTCCAACTCTTTGTGCAGCAGGGGAATCTCCCGTCCGTTCTGGGTTGCGACCACGTCCACGGACTTGAGGCCTGAACCGAGATCGCTGACGGTCAGGTGCAGGGGGGCGGCCACGGTGACGTATTGCCCCTCGGGCAGAAGCGCCACCCGGGGCGCGTCGGTGTCGCGGAAGACGATGATGCTCCCGCCCAGGACCAGCAAGGCCAGGGCGGCCCAAAGGACAAGTTGCAAGATGCGGGTGGTCGCTGATTTCTGCGTCATGATACTCCTGCCTGTGGAAAAGTTTCTAGAAATTGTCTACGCTCAAAACGCGGGAGGGGCAACCCCGCATTGGAGTAGGGCATGGAGGGCGAAATTTTGGTGATGGGAGCGGGGAATCCGCTCATGCGGGACGACGGGGCGGGCGTGCTCGCCGTGCGTGCGCTCATGGCCGAGCCGTGGCCCAAGTGGGTGGAATTCGAGGACGCCGCAACCTTCACCCAGGATCTCTTCCATCAGCTCGACCGCTACGTCGCCGTGCTCATCCTGGACGTGGCCCGGTTCGGAGGCGCGCCGGGAGAGGTGCGCGTGTTGGGCGGGGAGGATGTCCTGGCCGGAAGCGGCCCCGGGGTGTCGCTGCATGAGCTGGATTTGGCCGAGTCCCTGCGCTTGGCGCGGGAACTGGGGGAACTGCCCCGGCTGCGCTTGGTTGTCATGGAACCCCGCGACGTCGGATATGGCCTGGAGCCTACAGCGGAGATCCGTGCGGCTCTGCCTCGGATGATTCAGGCCGCCCGGGACGAGTTGCGGCTTCTCTTGGATGGGGTTCAGTCCTGAGACTTTTCCTCCAGGGCGTCCATGAGGCTGATGGTCAGCTTGAGGAAGTCGGCCTCGGTGAGAATGCCCACCAGACGCCCCTTCTCGACCACGGGCAGGCAGCCGTACTTGTGGTTGAGCAGGAGTTCCGCCGCGGATTTCACCGTGGCCGAGGACTCCACGGTCTTCAGGTCCGTGCGCATGATCTCCTTGATCGGGATGCCGGCGTCGATTTCGTCCTGGGTTTCGGGGTCCACCCCGGCGAGCTGGGAGACCGTGGCCGAGAGCAGGTCGCGGTGGGTCAACAGGCCGATGAACATGGTGTCCCCGGTCACGATGGGGATATGACGGATGCGCTGGAGCTTCATCAGGGCCCGGGCCGAGAGCAGCGTGTCGGTTTCGCGCAGGGAGTAAACGGACTTGGTCATGATGTCGGCGACGGTGAGCATGGCGGATTCCCCTCTGTTCCTCCATTCTTTTCCCAAAGGCCCCATCCGTGTCAAGCGGGGAACTCCGACCGGGGGGGGAGGAACCTTTGTTGACTTGGGGGGGCAAACGTGGTTTTGCAACGGCTGACGGAAAAATGAGGGGGAGCGGCGTGTCCGTGATCGATCCGAAGCGACTGCGCGAACGCATGGTGCGTGAGCAGATCGAGGCCCGGGGCGTACGCGACCCGGCCGTCCTCGAGGCCATGCGCCAGGTGCCGCGCCACCTCTTCGTGGAACCCGCCCTGGTGCCTAAGGCTTACATGGACGCCCCCCTGCCAATCGGCGAGGGTCAGACAATCTCTCAGCCCTATATCGTGGCCCTGATGACCGAACTGCTCCAGGTCAAGCCGGGCATGAAAATTCTGGAGATCGGCACGGGCTCGGGTTATCAGGCCGCCGTCCTGGCCCAGATGGGCGCCACGGTCTATACGGTGGAGCGCATCAAGCCGCTGTTTTTCGCGGCCCGGAAGCGCTTTATGGACATGCGGCTTTTCAGCATCAAGCCCAAGCTGGACGACGGCACCCTGGGCTGGCCCGAGGAGGCTCCCTTCGACGCCGTGATGGTCACGGCGGGCGGGCCCCAGGTGCCGCCGCCCCTGGTGGATCAGTTGGCCGATCCGGGGCGCTTGGTGATCCCGGTTGGCGAGGGCCGCCGAGACCAGAAGCTCATCATGGTGGAGAAGCGCGACGGCCGTGTGGAGAGCGTGGATATGGGCGGCGTGGCCTTCGTGGACCTCGTCGGCGCCCACGGCTGGGGGGCCTGATGTTCCAGCCGGTTGGCTTTTTGACCAAGGTTCGTTAGATTTCCCTGGCCGGACGACCGGCTTGAGACCAGTTCAAAGAAGGTGCACCACATGACTCAATCCTGCGGCAGCTGCTCCGGTTCCAAGGGCGGCGAGAAGACCGACCCGAAGCTGGCGCTTCAGAACGAACTCATCAGTTCCACCTTGGCGCGCATCAAATACAAGCTCTTCGTCATGAGCGGCAAGGGCGGGGTGGGCAAAAGCTCCGTGGCCGTGAACATCGCCGCGGCCCTCTCGGCCAAGGGCTTCAAGGTCGGGCTCATGGACGTGGACATCCACGGCCCCAGTGTGCCCCGGCTCCTGGGGTTGCGCGGGCAACTGGATGTGGACCGGGGCAGCCTGATCCTGCCCAAACGCTACAGCGACACCCTGCACGTGGTTTCCATGGAGTCCCTGCTCCAGGATCCGGACCAGGCCGTGCTCTGGCGCGGTCCCATGAAGACCTCGGCCATCCGCCAGTTCATTTCCGATGTGCAGTGGGGTGACCTGGATTTCCTGGTGGTGGACTCCCCTCCGGGCACAGGCGATGAGCCCATGACCGTGCTGCGGACCATCCCCGAAGCCCTCTGCGTGGTGGTCACCACCCCTCAGGAGGTTTCCCTGGCTGATGTGCGCAAGGCCATCAATTTCCTCCAGTACGCCCAGGCCAACATCCTCGGCGTGGTGGAGAACATGAGCGGCCTGATCTGCCCGCACTGCGGCAAGGGCATCGACCTGTTCAAGAAGGGCGGCGGCCGGGAGCTGGCCGAGCAGTATGGCCTGGAGTTTCTGGGCGCCGTGCCTCTGGATCCCGCCACCGTGGTGGCCGGAGACCGAGGTGTGCCCGTGGTGCTTCTGGAAGAAGACACCCCGGCCAAGCAGGCCCTGCTGGAATTGGGCGACAACGTGGCCCGGGCCGCGCAGAACAGCCTGGAAGCGGCCTCGACCATCCATAGATAGGCGGCGGAACACATGAGCCATTTCAACCTGGCGAATTCCCTGACCATGGCGCGGATCGTGGCCGTGCCGGTCATGGTCTGCCTACTGTATTTCCCCAACCCGTTCATCTGTTGGGTGGCGGCGCTGTTCTTCGTGGCCGCCTCGGTGACCGACATCTTCGACGGCATCGTGGCTCGCCGACAGGGCCGCATCACCACCCTGGGCAAGTTTCTGGACCCCCTGGCCGACAAACTGCTCATCAGCTCGGTGCTGGTCATGCTTGTGCGCCTGGAGTGGGCTCCGGCCTGGGTGGCGGTATTGATCATCTGCCGGGAACTGGCCGTGACCGGGATGCGGGCCGTGGCGGCGGAGAAGGGCGAGGTCATCGCGGCGGATCGTTTCGGCAAGCTGAAAACCATCGCTCAGATCGTGGCCCTGACCCCGCTCATCCTGCACTATCCCGTGTTCGGACTGGACTCCGCGGCCATTGGTACGATCCTCTTGTATATCGCCCTGTTGCTGACGCTTTTCTCCGGCGGAAATTATCTGTACAATTTCTATAAAAACTGGTTACTATCCGAATAGGCTGAAGAATAACGGAAAAGGAAGGAGGCGGAGTCCGTGGATTCCGACAGCCGCCTGATGCGCATCACCAACTGCCTCCAGACCATCCTGGAGCTGGAGCCCGCACTCCGTAAACTGGAGTTCGGGCACACGCTGCTTGATGAATTCGAGGTGCTCAAGAACTTTCTCGCACGCATCGACGAGGTGGAGCTGTCCGAGTCCGACGTGGACCGCATTGAGCGGGCCACGGCCAATTTTTTGGAGGAACTGCGGGAGCCCATGGCCCAGATCGCCGCGTCGGCTGGAGCCGGCCACAGGCTTCAGTGAGAGGATATGCTGGCGCGTCGCATCCTGGTCGGTTTCCTCATCCTCCTGAATCTGTTCCTCTTTTTTCGGCTCATCTGGAGCGACCAGGGGTTGTTCGCCTACATGACGCTCAGGAACCGCTACGAACAGCTCCAGGCCCAGATCGACGATGTGGACAGGAAGAACCTGGATCTGAGTCAGGACATCCGGCGGCTGAAGTCGGACCGGGCTTACCAGGAGAAGGTCATCAGGGAGCGGCTCAAGTACGTCAAGGACAACGAAATCCTTTACCTCTTGCCCGAAGAGTCCGATAAACCCCTGGGAGATGGCGCGGATGACAAAAAAGATTGAGTGGTACCAGGAAGTCCTCTCGCTGGAGCCGGGTTCCAAGGTCTTTTTCGCCCTGGCCAAGCTCTTCGTCGAGACGGGGCAGCTGGAAGCGGCCGTGAACACGTTGCGTCAGGGCCTGGATCGCCATCCCGACTTTCTGGAGGCCCGGCTGCTGCTGGCCCAGGTGCTCGTCCGTCTGGAGCGCCCTGGCGAGGCCGCCCTGGCCGTGGAGCCCGTGACCCGGGCCCTGCGGGTCTACCCCGATTTTTGGCGGCTCTGGGCCCAGAGCGTGGTGGACGTCCAGCGCGATTTCGCGGTCTTCCTCATGCTTGTGGCCTCCCATTTCACGGAGAAGCCGGTGCAGTGGATGGACGTGGTCCTGGAGGGCGTGAATTCCCTGTCCACCCGTTTGGTGGGGCCGCCTCCGCCGCCCGCCGAACCCGCTCCGGCCCGTTTTGTCCCGACCGTACCCCAGGCCCGCGCCGAGACCCCGGACGAGGCCCAGGCGGCCGACGCGGCGCTCCGGTTCCCGGGCGCGGGCAGCCTGCGCACCCGGACCATGGCCGATCTGCTGGCCTCCCAAGGCGACTACACCGGGGCTTTGGCAATTTACAAGGAACTGTGGATGGGCGCTCAGCCGGGCTTCGAACGCGAGGATCTGGCTGGACGCATTGAGAAGATGGAGGCGGAGCTGCGTGAAGGAACCCCGGCGTCGCGTCCGGGCGTGGAGGCGGAAGACGCCTTCAGCCGTCACGCCAAGAATCGGCTCATCGGCACGTTGGAAGCCCTGGCGGCCCGCTTCGAGGCGCGCGTCCGGGCATGACCGGGCGGCCTTCCGGCCCCCGCTCGTGATGATCCGCCCGGGCGTCCGGGCCTGAGAAGTGAGGCTTGTCCTTGTTGCGACGTTTTCTGTTTCTGGTCTTGTCCCTGACCCTTCTGGCCGGATGCGCCTCCATGGACGACACATGGGAGGGCACTAAGAAGGCGGCCAAGACCGCCTGGTCCTCCACCAACGACTTCGTCAATCCCAATCCCGAGATCGACGTCGACCGCTACAAGATGGAGAACCCCAACCAGGAGAAGCTGGCGCGGCTGTTCACCTCCGTGGACCAGCACGTGCTCCGGCTCATGCGCTTCGTGGGCGACCAGGATCTGCGCCCCACGGAGGAGTGGATCGCTCTCCTGTTTCAGCGCTTCCCCTGGATCAACGGGCTGATCGTGGCCGATGGCGAGGGCCGCATTCTGGACCGCCGCCCCCCCCAGCCGGTGAAACCCTTCAGCCACCCGCTCTGGTTCGAGGCCGTCTGGCGCGACACCATTCTCAAAAGCGTGGTGGACAACACCGAACTCGGGCCGGAACTGTACTTCGGCACCCCCATCTACAAGGACGTGAGCCTCGACGGGCTCATCGTGGTGCACTTCGACCCGCGCACCTTGTTCAGTTTCTGCCCCGAACCCGACCAGCTCATCATTCTGGCGCCTGGACGCGGGGTCTGGACCCCGAACAAGGCGGTGGACACGGCCGCGCTCGGCCAACTGCCCTGGGATGATATCCTCAAGGACCACGTGAACGGGCAGGTGCAGGCCGGCGGCAAGTATTACACTTGGCTGGCCCGCTACGTGGGCCGGGATCTCTTCGTCTACCTCACCGAGAGCGTGGACCCCAAGATCGATGGCCGGAGCTGGTTCTTCTAACGGACCGCGCGCAAGAAACGGAGATTGTCATGGCTCCCCAGATCACCGTCACCGAACATCTGCTGCTGCATCAGAAAAAGACCCCCACGGCCACCGGCCGTTTCACCCGGTTGTTCAACGAGATCATCCTTTCGGCCAAGATCATCTCCCGCGAGGTGACCAAGGCCGGATTGGTGGACGTGCTGGGCTTCACCGGCGACACCAACGTCCAGGGCGAGGAGGTCCGCAAGCTCGACGAATACGCCAATCGCGTGCTCATCCACCGTCTGTCCCGCTGCGGCGTGCTCTGCGCCATGGCCTCGGAGGAGAACGCGGACGTCATCGAGATCGCGGCCGGTCTGCCCGTGGGCGAGTACATTCTCATCTTCGACCCCCTGGACGGCTCTTCGAACATTGACGCCAACGTGAGCATCGGCACCATCTTCTCCATCCTGCGCCGCAAGACGCCGGTGGAGGGTCCGCTGCTTTCCAGCGATGTGCTCCAGAAGGGCGCTGAACAGGTGGCCGCCGGGTACATCGTCTACGGCTCCTCGACCATGCTCGTGTTCACCACCGGCGACGGGGTGCACGGCTTCACCCTGGACCCGGGCGTGGGCGAGTTCCTGCTCTCCCATCCGAACATCCGCATCCCCGAGCAGGGCCGGATCTATTCCGTGAACGAGGGCTACCAGCACTACTGGGACGAGGCCACGCGCAAGGTCATGGAGCACTTCAAGGACTCCGAGGGCGCGCGCCGCAAGCCCTACAGCCTGCGCTACATCGGCTCCCTGGTTGCCGACTTCCACCGCAATCTGCTCTACGGCGGCGTCTTCCTCTATCCGGCGGACAGCCGCGATCCCAAGAAGCCCGGCGGCAAGCTGCGTCTCATGTGCGAAGCCAACCCCCTGTCCATGGTCGTGGAGCAGGCCGGCGGCTTGGCCACCGACGGGGTGCGCCGCATCCTGGACATCGAGCCCGAACACCTGCACCAGCGCGTGCCTCTGGTCATCGGTTCCCGCGACGATGTGCTCAAGATCAAGGAAATTTACGAGTCCTTTTCCTGATGCTCTGCCTCGGCATTGAATCCTCTTGCGACGAGACGGCCGTGGCCGTGGTCTCGGAGGGCGGGCTTCTGGCCGAACGTCTGGCCTCCCAGGCCGACATGCACGCCTTGTTCGGCGGCGTGGTCCCCGAGATCGCGGCCCGGGAACACCTGAGCGTGCTGCCCGTGCTCTGCCGAGAGGCCCTGGCCGAGGCCGGAGTCGCCCCGGCCGACCTGAACGGCGTGGCCGTGGCCAGGGGGCCCGGCCTGCTGGGCTGTCTGCTGGTGGGGCTTTCCTTCGCCAAGGGCTTCTGCCTCGGTACGGGCGCCCGGCTCGTGGGCGTGAACCATCTGCACGCCCACCTTCTCGCACCCGGGCTGGAACGGGAGATGGTCTTCCCGGCTCTGGGCCTGCTCGTCTCCGGCGGCCACACCCACCTTTATCGCATGGACTCGCCGGGCCGGTTCCTGCTCCTCGGCCGGACCCTGGACGACGCGGCCGGAGAGGCTTTCGACAAAGTGGCAAAACGCCTCAATTTTCCCTACCCCGGCGGCCGGTTCCTGGACGAGTTGGCCCGGGAGGCGGAGCCGGATCACGATCTCTTTCCGCGCGCCTACATCGACAACGACAACCTGGATTTCAGCTTCAGCGGTCTGAAGACGGCCGTGGTCTCCCATGTGGATGCCCATCCCGGGCTGCGCGCCGCGCGCATGACCGGACCAGGGGAACCCGGCGGGGAGGGGGGGGACCGCGCGGCCCTGGCGCGGGTCTGCGCCTCCTTCAACTGGGCCGTGTCCGATACTCTGCGCATCAAGGCCGAACGGGCCCTGGACCGCGAACGGGGAATCAGGGCACTGGTGGTGGCGGGGGGCGTGGCCGCCAATTCCGGCATCCGCACGGCCATGGGTGATCTGGCCCGCCGGCGGGGGCTGGAGCTGTTCCTGCCCAGCCCGCGGCTATGCACGGACAACGCCGCCATGGTGGCCCACGCGGGATTCCTGTCCCTATCCATGGGCCGCCGTCACGGCCTGGATCTGGAAGCCGTGCCCAGGGGGCGCGTCGTGCCCGAGGATTGGCTCCAAGGCACGGACTGAGCGGACTTCGCGCCGGGGCTTCTTGACAGCGGGCCCGCCTCGAACTACTCTTTCGAATCTAGCTGCATGTCACTTTTGTGAACCGATTCCGGCCGGATTCCCCGCCCGGATCGGGCATGGGCGAAGCCGGAAAAAAGGAGATACCATATGGCGATTCAGGTGACCGACGCCAACTTCCAGGACGAAGTGCTGAAGTGCGATCTGCCCGTGCTGGTGGACTTCTGGGCGCCCTGGTGCGGCCCCTGCCGGGCCATGGGGCCGGTGATCGATGAGCTGGCCGGCGAATACACTGGGCAGGTCAAGATTTGCAAGATGAACGTTGACGAGAATTCTGCCACTCCGAGCAAATACGGCATCCGGGCCATTCCGACCCTGATTCTGTTCAAGGGCGGCGAGGTGCTGGACCAGACCACCGGCGCCGTGTCCAAGAGCAGCATCAAGGAAATGCTCTCCAAGAAGGCTCTGGGCTGAGACGAATGAAGAGTTACGACGCCGTCGTCATCGGGGGCGGTCCGGCAGGCATGACGGCCGCCCTTTATCTTTTGCGGGCCGGCGCCTCCGTGGCCCTGGTGGAGAAGCTCTCGCCCGGCGGTCAGGTTCTGATGACCTCGGAGATCGAGAACTACCCCGGTTTCCCCAAGGGCATCAAGGGCTACGAGCTGGCGGACTTGATGACCGCCCACGTGGGAGTCTATCCGCACGACACCCTCAACGACGAAGTGCGCGAGATTCGCACGGTCGGCAAGCGCCACCAGATCCTGGTGGGATCGGACTGGATCGAGGCCAAGGCCGTGATCCTCTGTTCCGGCGCGCGTTACCGCAAGCTCGGGGTTCCCGGAGAGGAAGCCTTCATTGGCCGGGGCGTGTCCTACTGCGCCCTGTGCGACGGCAACTTCTTCCGCGACCGCGAGGTGGCCGTGGTGGGCGGGGGCAACTCGGCCCTGGAGGAGGCGCTTTACCTCTCCCGGCTGGTCAAGAAGCTGCATCTCATCCATCGCCGCGACGAGTTCCGGGGCTGCAAGTGCTACCAGGACAAGTGCCTGGCCCATCCCAAGATGGCCGTGCATACCAGTTCCGTGGTCCAGGAGATCGCTGGGGACACCGAGGTCCGCGCGGTTCTGGTCAAGAACCTGAAGAGCGGCGAGGTGAGCGAGATTCCCGTGGACGGCGTGTTCATTTTCGTGGGCTTCGAGCCGATCATCGAATTCGTGCCCGAGACGGTGGCCCGCGACAAGGGCGGCCTGATCACGGATTGCGAGATGCGCACCAACGTGCCCGGCATCTTCGCCGCCGGCGACATCCGCTCCAAGAACTGCCGTCAGGTGGCCACCGCCGTGGGCGACGGCGCCACCGCCGCCACAGCGGCCTTCGCCTATCTGGAACAACTCGATGCGTAACCGGTTTTTCGTTCCGGCCCTGTTCCTGTTGCTCTTGGCCTTCCAAGGCTGCGCGCTGATCGACTACTATTTCTTGCCCAAGCCCGAAGATACGGCCCAGGAGCTTTATGAGGCGGGCATGGACGCCATGCAGGAGAAGCATTATGGCGACGCCGCCGAATACTTCACCAAGCTCAAGGATCAGTTCCCCTTCAGCCCGTTCACGTTGAAGGCCGAAGTGGCCTTGGGCGACGCCTACTTCCTGAACGAGAAATACTCCGAGGCGGTCAACGCCTACAAGGAATTCGAGTCCCTGCACCCGCGCCACCAGGATACGCCCTACGTCCTGTTCCAGATCGGCCTGTCCAACTATAATCTGTTCAAGTCCTTCGACCGGCGCATGTCGCCCATCGAAGAGGCCCTGGAATACTTCCAGCGTGTGCGCGAGACCTATCCCAATTCCCAGTACGCCAAATCGGCCGCCGACTACGTGGTCCAATGCCGCCGCAAGCTGGCTGAGCACGAGTTGTTCGTGGCCGATTTCTTCTGGCGCACTGACCAGTTCGGACCGGCCTGGAACCGCTACCGTTTCGTGGTGGAGAACTTCCAGGATCAGCCGGACCTCCGCGACTACGCCAAGCGCCGGGCGGAATACGCTTACTATGAGTATCAGAAGACCCTGACCAAGGAAGAGCGCGAACGCATCGAGGGCGGCTGGAAGCAATGGCTCAAGAAGTGGCTCTGACGAAGGGAGGAAGGCGGTCTTTGGACCGCCTTTTCGTTTGATATGACGCAGCGCGGACTCTTTCCATCCTGGCTGGACGGCTCCCTGGCGAGCGACGCGGCCTTCGGGCGGGCTTACGCCGCCGTGCCGGACGCCCGCCGGGCCCTGCTCAAGACGGCCATCGCCCGGCTTTGGGAGTGGTGCGGTCCGGCTGATGCCGTGAGCCTGCGCCGCGACATGCTCTGGCGCTCCGGGTTGCGCAGCGTGAGTGTGGCGGGTCCGCGCCGTTTCGCCCTGGTGCTTTTCGACGCCGGAGAGACCTCCCCGGCCCGTTTGCTGGCGGCGTTGGTCCCGGCTTTGGCCGCCGGGATTCCCGAAGTTCTGGCCGTCCGTCTGGGCGGCCGCGCCCTGCCTCCCGCGCCCCAACTCCTGGCCCTGGAATTGGCAGGAGTGGAGCGTTTGGCGCTGCTGTCGCGCAAGCGCTGCACCGAGTTGCTGGAGCATCTGGGCCAGGGCGGGGAGTCCGGCTTGGTGCTGGCTCTCGGCCGAGATGCGGGCTCCGTCCTGGCTGCGGCTCCGCTCCATCCGGCCCGGCAGCGGGCCTGGGTTCCCGGCGGCGGCCCGGCGGGGGTCTGGCTGGACCGGACCGGAAGCCCGGACCTGGAGGCTCTGGCTTTCGCGCAGCATGGCGCGGAAATCAACGTCTGGGGTGGTCGGGGCCGTTCCATTCCGGACGGTTTTGTGAGACGATCCGGCACGTTCGAAACCTTCCTCCGTCAGGGCTACGCCACGCTGTACGTCCCGGAGGAGCGGCGCGAGGCCTGTGCGGGCCGCGCCCCGTTGGTTCTCGGACCCGGCTGCGAGTCCTGTTGGCTCTGGCCGGACCTGGAAGCGTCCCTGTTCACGCCCCGTCATGTCTGTTGGAGCGTGGACGGCTGATCCACCGACACGGACCCCGGAGCGGACGTGAGCAAGAAGAAGCCTTCCGGCAAATACCTGTCCACTCTGCGCAACATCGGCATCATCGCCCACATCGACGCGGGCAAGACCACGCTGACGGAGCGCATCCTCTACTACTCCGGCCGCATCCACCGCATCGGCGAGGTCCATGAGGGCACGGCCACCATGGACTACATGCCCGAGGAGCAGGAGCGCGGCATCACCATCACCTCGGCCGTGACCACCTGCCCTTGGCGTGACTGCTTGGTGAACATCATCGACACCCCGGGCCACGTGGACTTCACCATCGAGGTGGAACGCAGCCTGCGCGTGCTCGACGGGGCCGTGGGCGTGTTCTGCGGCGTCTCCGGGGTCCAGCCCCAGTCCGAGACGGTCTGGCGGCAGAGCGAGCACTATCGTGTGCCCAAGATAGCCTTCGTGAACAAACTGGACCGCCCCGGCGCGGATTTTTCCGCCGTGCTGGAGTCCATCACCACCCGTCTGCGGGCCAAGCCCTTGGCCCTGACCGTACCCGACGGCGAGGGCCCGGAGCTGCGGGGGATCTTCGACCTCATCGATGAGAAGCGGCTGGTCTTCGACCAGGCCGACCAGGGCGTGGAGTTCGCTGTTTTCGACTGGACGGACGAGGAACGCGCGCATCTGGCGCCCTGGCGCGAGAAGGTCCTGGAGGCCGCCGCCGAGGAGGACGATGCCTTGATGGAGCGCTACCTCTCCGGCGAGGTCCTGGCTCCCGCGGAAATCCGCGCGGCCCTGCGCAAGGCCACCCTGGGCATGCGCCTGGTGCCCGTGCTGGCCGGTTCCGCCCTCAAGAACGTCGGTGTGCAGCCGGTCATGGACGCCATCTGTCATTATCTGCCCGGCCCGGCCGAGGTGCCCCCGGCCGAGGGCCTCGACCCCGTCACCAAGCGCAGGAAGTCCTTCCCGGTTTCGCCGGACGCCCCGCTTTCGGCCCTGGCCTTCAAAGTCAGCCTGGATTCCGGCCGCAAACTCGTGCTCATGCGTCTTTATTCCGGCATGCTCCAGGCCGGAGATACGGTCTACAATTCCACGCGGGGGGTGCGCGAGCGCGTGGCCCGGCTGTTCAAGCTCCACGCCGGGCGCAAGGAGCAGGTCGAGCAGGCGCTGGCCGGCGAGATCGTGGCCGCCGCGGGCATGAAGGACGCGCGCACCGGCGACACCCTCTGCCAGGAGAACGACCCGGTGGTCCTGGAGCGTATCGGGGACTACCGGCCGGTGATCTCCGTGGCCATCGAACCGCGCAATTCCGAGGAGTCCGGCAAACTCGACGAGGTGCTGGAGAAGTATCTCATGGAGGATCCCACCCTGGCGGTCAAGCGTGACGAGGAGACCGGCCAGGTGGTCCTCTCGGGCATGGGCGAACTGCACCTGGAGGTGATCCTGGAGCGCATGTCCCGCGAGTTCGGCCTCGCGCCCCGCTCGGGCAAGCCCCAGGTTGTCTACCAGGAGACCGTGGGTGGTCGGGCCGAGGCCTTCGAGGAATTCCACCGCGAGTTGGGTGAGGTCATGCACTACGGCGGCGTGCGTCTGTCCGTGGAGCCCCTGACCCGGGATTCCGGCCGCGACGTGGTTCTGGAAGTGGACGGGCAGACCTGTCCGGCGGCCTGGTTGGAGGCCGTGGTCGAGGGCGTGTCCGACGGCCTGCAGAGCGGCGTGATCAAGGGCTATCCGGTGCAGGACGTGCGCGTGCGCGTGCTCGATCTGGCCCGCCGCGAGGGCGAGTCCAGCCCGGCCGGATACCGCATGGCGGCGGCCATGGCGCTCAAGAAGGCCCTGGCGGGGGCTCAGCCGCTGTTGCTGGAACCCATCATGTGGGTCGAGATCGGCGTACCCGACGACTTCGTGGGCGAGGTGGTGGGCCTGCTGGGAGCCAAGGGCGCCAAGATCGAGAACCTTTTCGACCGGGCCGGGCAGAAGGTCATTCAGGCCCTTGCCCCTCTCTCTCCGCTGTTCGGTTTCTCCACGGATCTGCGTTCGGCCACCCAGGGCCGCGCCGGATTCGTCATGAAATTCTCCCGCTTCGACGTTTTGGACTAGAAACGCTTTCAGGAAGCCCGGGCGCCTGCGTTCCGGGCTTTATGTTTTCCGGCGCCTACCGATGAGATGGAATGGCGCGTTCGCCATCGAAGGTATTCTCGAGAAGATATAATTGCCAGTTGGTCGCGCTTCTGGGAGATGTTGACATGAACCTCCGGTTCGCCGGAGCGAGGAGGGGACGCACTATGCGCGGATCTGTCGTGGTCTGGCTGGCCGGAGTGGCGATCATCGTCATCATTTCGGCGGCGTCTTTGGGCCAGGACTGGAAATTCCTGCTGGCCGCCGACGTCATCGCCCTGGGGGTGCTGGCCTGGGCCGCCGCCATGACGGCCCGTCTGCCCGGGGCGATCCGGTCTGCATTCTCCGCCTTCCGTGACGCGAAGGATCCCGAGGCCCTGAACGCCGTTTCTGGTGAGGCAGGGGAACTGCTGGCCCCATTGCGTGAGGGGGTCGCCGCGCTGAGCAAGGACGCCGTGTTTTTCGGCGGAGCCATCCGGGCCGCCAACAACCCCCTGCTGGTCTGCGATCGTCAAGGCAAGATCGTTTTCGCCACCAAGTCGCTGCTGGAAATTTTGCGCAAACCCGCGAACCAGGTTCTGGGCCTTTCGGTGAGCCAGGCGTTCTACAACCGCGAGGGCTCCTCGATTACCGAGAAGGTCATGGAATCCGGCCAACCCCTGGACAAGGACGCTGAGCTGGCCCTCTACGACGGCCGCACAGTGCCGGTACGCCTCGCCTCCAACGTCATCGTCGACGGCATGGGCAAGGTCATCGGCGCGTTCAGTTCTTTCATCGACCTCTCTCAGCGCGTGGCCGATCTGCGGCGGCTCGAGGAGCAGCGAGCCCAGGTGGCCCGGATCGGCAAGGAGGTTTCCACCTTGGCCGAGCGCGTGGCCTCGGCCTCGGAGGAACTTTCCGCCTCGGCTGACGAACAGGCCCGGGGAGCCCAAAAACAGAAGTCCCAGACCGATTCCGTGGCCACGGCCATGGAGGAGATGACGGCCACGGTCCTGGAGGTGGCTCAGAATGCGGCGGCCACATCCCAGGCGGCTGACGAGGCCCGAACCTCGGCCCACCAGGGCGTGGACATGGTCGGTCAGGCCGTGCGCGGCATCAACAATGTCTCCGAGTCCGCGGGCAAGCTCTCGGATGTGCTGGCCCAGTTGGACGCGCAGGCCGCCGAGATCGGCCGCATCATCAACGTGATCAATGACATCGCGGACCAGACCAACCTGTTGGCGCTGAACGCGGCCATCGAGGCGGCCCGCGCGGGCGAGGCGGGACGGGGCTTCGCCGTGGTGGCCGACGAGGTGCGCAAGCTGGCCGAGAAGACCATGACCGCCACCAAGGAGGTGGAGGAGGCCATCGGCACCATCCAGCAGCGTTCCCGCCACGCCACTGAATCCATGGACGAGACCGCGCGGCAGGTCCACGCCAGCACGGATCTTTCGAACAAGGCGGGCGAGGCGCTTCAGACCATCATGCAGCGCATCGAGGACATGGTCATGCGGGTGTCCCAGATCGCCGCAGCCGCCGAGGAGCAGTCCTCGGCCGCCGAGGAGATCAACCGGAACATCGAGGAGATCGCCCAGGTGGCCAGCGAGGCCGACGAGGGCGCGTCGCAGGCGGCCGTGGCCACCCGCGACCTGGCCGAACTGGCCCAGGAACTGCTTACGGTTGCTTCGCACTTCACCGGCGGAGGGCAGGAGGCGGGCAAGCTGCGCCAGTCCGAGGGCGAAATGAAAGGCGTGCTGCCGAAACTGACCCAGGATTACGTGCGCGAGGCGTATGGCCAGGAGGTTTTCGAGGCCATGCAGGAGAGCATGGGCAGGCCCGTGTTTCTGCCCACGGCCAGCTACCCGGACCAGGTTCTGCACCAGATGGCCGAGTTCGTGTCCGGCCGCAAGGGTGCCTCGGCGCGTGAGTTTTTCCTCGGCATGGGGCGCTTCACCATCAAGCAATTCTACAAGATGTACAAACGCTACTTCAAGGATGAGAACCTCAAGGCGTTCTATCTGCGCATGAACGACCTGCACGCCCAGCTGACCAAGGACCAGCCGGGCATCAAGCCGCCCAAGTTCAGCTACGAGGACAAGGGCAAGACCCTGTTCATGAACTACCGCTCCAAGCGCGGGCTGTTCGACTACTTCGAGGGCATTCTCCAGGGAGCTGCGGAGTTCAAGGGCGAGCGGGTCAAGATCAAGATCATTCCCCTGGATGAAGCGACCGCCCGTGCCGAGATCACCTTTCTGGACGCCGGAGCCGGGAAGTAGCCGGGGGCGAACGGCGGGAGGCCGAAATGTCGGATGATCTGAACAGGCAGGTGTTTCGCGAGGAGGCGTACGACCTCCTGGGCGAGCTGGAGACGACCCTGCTGGAGCTGGAGCAGACGCCCGGCGACCTGGACGTCATCAATCGGGTGTTCCGGGCCTTGCACACCATCAAGGGCTCGGGCTCCATGTTCGGGTTCGAGGACATCGCCGCCTTCACCCATGAGGTGGAGACTGTCTTCGATCAGGTGCGCAACGAGGAGTTGGCCGTGACCACGGAACTCCTCAACCTCGTCTTCCGCGCCCGCGATCACATCCAGAAGATGCTCGACGCCGACGGCGGGGCCGTGGACGCGGAGGTCCAACGGGAAATTCTGGACGGCCTGACTCGGGTGTCCGCCGCGGCGGCAGAACCGGCAGCCGTTGTCGCGGCCGCGCCTGGGGCCGAAGCCGGAGGACCGGCCGAAGCGGAAGCCGCGCCGGAGGAATGCGGATACGCCGTGCGTATCCGTTTCCGCGATAGCCGCCCACCGGCGGGATTCAGCCTGGAGCCGCTCCTGGAGGAATTGGGCAAGCTCGGCTCCTGTGGCGTGTCCCCGGAAAAGGTGCTCGATCCGGAAAAATCCGGGCCTGTCTGGAACGTGACCGTGCGCACCACGGCCTCGGAAGAAAATATCCGCGACGTGTTCTTCTTTTCCGAGTTCGACTTGGACGTTGAGGTCCGCCGCCAGGACGACGCGGCCCAGGCCGCGCCGCCGGTCGAGCAGCTGGAGGAGGCCAAAGCCCGCCCGGACAAGAAGCTCGGCGAAATCCTCATGGAGGAGGGCGCCATCGGTCCCAGCGACTTGGCCGAGGCCTTGGCCCAGCAGAAGCCGCTCGGGCAGATTCTTGTGGAGTCCGGCAAGGTGGACAAGGACCGCGTCGAGCAGGCCGCCGCCAAGCAGGCCCAGGCTCGGCGCGAGGTCGGGGAGAAGCGGGGCGAGGAGGCGGGCAAGGGGCACCCGGAGTCCGTGTCCTCCATCCGTGTGGCCGCCGAGAAGCTGGACAACCTCGTGGATCTGGTGGGGGAGCTGGTCATCGTTCAGGCTCAGATTTCCCAGGTTGTGGGTGAGCGCTCCGATCCCGTGCTCACGGCCCTGTCCGAAGAGTTGGAACGGCTTTCCGACGCCCTGCGCGACAGCACCCTCGGCATCCGCATGCTGCCCATCGGGACCACCTTCAGCCGCTATCGCCGCCTCGTGCGCGATCTTTCGGCCGATTTCGGCAAGGATATCGCATTGGTCACCCAGGGGGCCGAAACCGAACTGGACAAGACCGTCATCGAGCGTCTGGGCGATCCGCTCATGCATTTGCTGCGCAACAGCATCGACCACGGCATCGAACCTCCTGAGGAACGCCAAGCCGCGGGCAAGCCGTCCCAGGGCACCATCCTCCTGGCCGCCGAGCATTCCGGCGGCGAGGTGCTCATCCGCATCAGCGACGACGGCCGGGGTATGGACTCCGAGGCCATCAGGGCCAAGGCCGTGGAGCGCGGTCTGATCCAACCCGAAACCGAGCTTTCGGAGAAGGAACTGTTCAAGCTCATTTTCGAACCCGGTTTCTCCACCGCCAAGAAACTCACCAGCGTCTCGGGCCGGGGCGTGGGCATGGACGTGGTCAAGCGCTCCATCGACTCCCTGCGGGGCAGCGTGGAGATCAGGAGCCGCAAGGGGCAAGGCTCGGAGATCATCATCCGCCTGCCGCTGACCCTGGCGATCATCGATGGGCTCCAGGTGCGCGTGGGCGACGCCTTCTTCGTCATTCCCCTGTCCCTGGTGGAGGAATGTGTGGAACTGGCGCACCAGGATGTGGAGGAGGCCGGGAACCAGCGCATCCTTTACCTTCGCGGTGAGATCGTGCCCTACATTCATCTGCGCGAATGGTTCGAGGTGGACGGAGCGCCTCCGGCCATCGAGCAGATCGTCATCACACGGGTGGAGGGCAGCCGCATGGGCATCGTGGTCGACAGCGTCATCGGGGAGCACCAGACCGTGATCAAGACCCTCGGCCGCGTCTACAAGGACGTGGAGGGGATTTCCGGCGCCACAATCAAGGGTGATGGGAGCATCGCCCTGATCATCGACGTGCCGCGTCTGGTTCGTGGTGTGGTGGCGGCCTCCCAATAGCCGGAGGCGGGAGATGGGAATCAAGGACGACGATGGCGATGCGCGGCGGCGAGCGGTGGAGGCGTGTTCCACCACGCCCAAGATGAGCGAGGCGGACTTCCGACGTTTCAGCCAGTTCATCACCGCCGAACTGGGCATCAAGCTGCCGCCGGCCAAGAAGACCATGCTGGAGGCCCGGCTGCAGAAACGCCTGCGGGCCCTGGGTCTGGGTTCCCACCGGGAATACTGCGAATTCCTGTTCAGTCCCCAGGGAATGGAACAGGAGCTGGCCCAACTCATCGACGTGGTGACCACCAACACCACGCATTTCTTTCGTGAGCCCCGGCACTTCGAGATCCTTGCCGCGAAGGTGATTCCGGACGTCCTGCGGCGCAAGGGGCGCGGCAGGGTGGCGGTCTGGAGCGCGGGCTGCTCCACGGGCGAGGAGCCCTACACCCTGGCCATGGTGCTTTCGGAATGCGCCGAGGCCAACCCGGAACTGAGTTTCTCCATCCTGGCCACGGACATCTCCACCCAGGTACTGGCTCAGGCCAAGCGGGCCGTGTATGCCGAGGACCGCATCGAAGGCATTCCTGAGGTCCTCAAGCGGAAGTATCTGCTGCGCAGCAAGGACCGCTCCAGGCGAGTGGTGCGCATGGGGCCGGAACTGCGTTCCGTGGTCAATTTTCAGCGCCTGAACTTCATGCGCGAGTTCGACTTCCGGGAGGATCTGGACATCATCTTCTGCCGCAACGTGGTCATTTATTTCGATCGGGGCACACAGGAAGAGCTGTTCAAGCGTTTCTGCGGCAAGTTGATCCCCGGAGGATACTTGTTCATCGGCCATTCCGAGAGTCTCACCGGCATGGACCTTCCCCTGGTCCAGGTGGCCCCCACCGTATACCGCAGAACCTGACGACCGGAGGCGCGCATGCGAAAACCCATCCGTGTGCTCATCATCGACGACTCGGCGGTGGTCCGCCAGACCCTGGCCCAGCTTCTGGCATCGGACCCCGACATCGAGGTCATGGCGGCGGTGGTGGACCCGCTGGTGGCCGTGGAGAAGATCAAGAGCGAGGTGCCGGACGTCATCACCCTGGACATCGAGATGCCGCGCATGGACGGACTCACCTTCCTGCGCAAGCTCATGAGCCAGCATCCCATTCCCGTGGTCGTCTGCTCCTCCCTGGTGGAGCCGGGCGACGAAACCACCCTGCGGGCCCTGGAATACGGCGCCGTGGAGATCGTGACCAAGCCCAAGGTGGGCACCAAGAAATTCCTGGAGGAGTCGGCGATCCGCATCTGCGACGCGGTGAAGGCCGCTGCCCAGGCCCGGATCAAGCCCTTCCGCGGTGGCCGGGACATGGAAGTCGCGCCCAAACTCTCGGCCGACGCGGTCCTGGCCGCGGGCAAGCCGCAAGCCCTGCGGACCACGGAAAAGATCGCCCTGGTGGGGGCCTCCACGGGCGGCACGGAGGCCCTGCGGGTGTTCCTGGAGGCCATGCCCCTGGACTGTCCGCCCCTGGCCATCGTCCAGCACATGCCCGAGCATTTCACCCAGGCCTTCGCCAACCGTCTGAACGCCGGCTGCCGGATCTCCGTGCGGGAGGCCCGGGACGGAGACTCCATGTTGCGCGGCCAGGCGCTCATCGCCCCCGGCAACAAGCACATGCTGCTCAAGCGCAGCGGCGCCCGCTACTACGTGGAGGTCAAGGACGGGCCCCTGGTCTCGCGTCACCGGCCCTCGGTGGACGTGCTTTTCCGCTCCGGGGCCAACTACGCGGGCAAGAACGTGGTGGCGGCGATCATGACCGGCATGGGCGACGACGGGGCCCGGGGGATGCGCGAACTGTTCGACGCCGGAGCCTTCACCATCGCCCAGGACGAGGCCAGCTGCGTGGTATTCGGCATGCCCCAGGAGGCCATCAAGCATGGCGGGGTGCAGAAGATCCTGTCCCTGGAGGCCATCGCCGGTGAGATGGTCCGGCGCTGCAACTCAGGCTAGGCCTTTCTCCCTTCGTTGTGACGGTAGAACATGACCTGCACCCCTTCCAGGGTGACGAGGCCCTCCTTGATCACTCCGTCCAAGAAGGGCAGGAAGGATTCGATCTTGCCCGGGGTGTCCACGATTTCGACCACCACGGGCAGATCCTCGGAGAGCCGCAGGATCTTGGCCGTATGCACGAGGCTGTTGGCCCCGAAGCCGGAAATGCCCCGGAGCACGGTGGCTCCAGCCAATCCCTGGCGGCGGGCTTCCTCCACCACGACCTCGAAGATCGGGCGGCCCTTGTGGCGGTCGCTTTCCCCCACGAAGATGCGCAGACGTTCGGCGTGACGCGGCAGATTCATGGCGGCCTCCGTGTGGTTGTGGGCGCGGCGGTTTTCCCCTAGACTCAAAGCAGGCGGCCCAGGGCCATGCCCGCCAGGACGCAACAGAGCCCCAGCGCCGACTGCCCGGCCACGTTGGCGACGGCGGCCAGCGTCTGGCCCAGGCGGAGCAGGGCGGCGGTTTCGAACATGTAGGTGGAGAAGGTGGTGAAGGCGCCCATGAATCCGGTCAGGGCGGCCAGACGCCATTCGCCGGACAATCCGGCGCGGTTCTCCAGCAGGCCCCAGACCAGGCCGAAGAGCAGACACCCGGCCATGTTCACCGCGAAGGTTCCCACGGGCAGGTCCGAGCCGCAGAGCTTCTGGACGGCCCCGGCCAGCCAGTAGCGGCAGAGGGTGCCGGCGGCCCCCGCCAGGGCCAGGATGATGAGTTTACGGATCACTGTCGCGCTCCGGTCACTGCATACCAGCGTCCGCCCCGAGAGGAAAGCCCGCATGAGCCTGGAATGTGAATTGAAATATCTCAACCCGGACCTGGACGCGGTTCGCGCGGCCCTGGGCAACCTGGGCGCGGAGCCTCTGGGGCGGTGCTTCGAGGAGAACCTCGTCCTGGACGATCAGGCGCGTTCACTGAAGAAGCGCGGACTGCTTCTGCGGCTGCGTCGGGCCGGGGGGGTCTCGACCCTCACGATCAAACAGCCCGCCCGGCGTGACGCGGCCTGCAAGGTCTGCGCGGAGCATGAGACCGTCGTGTCCGCTTTCGCCGAAACCCTTGCCGGCCTGGAGGCTCTCGGTTTCGTCCCGGCCTTCGTCTACGAGAAGGTGCGCGAGACCTGGCGGCTGTCAGGTTGCTCCATCTGTCTGGATCGGCTGCCGTTCGGCGACTTCGTGGAGATCGAGGGGCCGGAGGACGCGCTGCGCTCCTGCGCCACGGCCCTGGGGCTGGACGGCGCCCTGACCTCGCGGGAGACGTACCACGCCCTGAACATGGCCTGGCGCAGGGCCCGGGGCCTTCCCGAGGATGAGAACTTCGTCTTCGTGGAGCCCGAACGTTCCCACCTCCTGGCTGAAGCCGAGACCTCCGCCGGGCAGCCGATCAAGGACTGAAAAAAACGGCCGGGGCTCGACAGTCGCGCGCTTCGGCCTTATTATCGGGATGGGCCGTCAGGCCCGCATTTCTGGGGGACAGGCAGCATGAGCGACCATCTTTTCGGGGATCAGTTCCAGACCGGGGCGATTTCCGAGAATGAAACCCAGGAGCCTCCCCGTTTCCGGGTGCTCCTGCACAATGACGACTACACCACCATGGAGTTCGTGGTGGAGGTGCTCATGCGAGTGTTTCAGAAAAGCGAGTCCGAGGCGACCACGATCATGCTTGCCGTGCACAACGAGGGGGTCGGCGTCTGCGGGGTGTACACCGCGGAAGTCGCCGAGACCAAGGTGGACCTGGTCCACCGGATGGCCAAGGTGGCCGGTTTCCCCCTGCGATGCAGCATGGAAGGGGAATAGCGTCACATGCTCAGCAAGGGACTGGAGAACGCCCTCACCTCGGCAGTGGCCGAGGTGAAACGGCGCAAGCACGAATACCTGACGTTGGAGCACCTGCTCTACGCGCTCTGTCTGGAACCCACGGGCGAGGGCGTCCTGGCGGCCTGCGGCGCGGACGTGAACAAGCTGCGCGAGCAGATTCTGCGGTTCTTTTCCGAGAACCTGGAGGTGTTGCCCGAAGGCGCGGAGTCCGAGGTCATCCAGACCCTGGGGGTTCGCCGCGTCCTGCAGAGGGCCGTTTGGCAGAAACGGGCGGCGGGCAAGGAGATCGTGGAGGTGGGCGACGTCCTGGCCGCGCTTTTCGAGGAGGAGGACTCCTACGCGGTCTATTTCCTCCGTTCCCACGGCGTCTCCCGCCTGGACGTGCTGGAGCACATCTCCCACGGCATGCCCGCAACCGAGCAGCCCGGCTGGGAGGCCGCCCCGCGCCGCCAAGCCCCGGGGGGACGGCCCGGCGCTCCCCAGCCCGCGCCGCAGGCTCCCGGACCGGATCAGGGCAAGAAGTCGGCCCTGGAGGAATTCACCTCGAATCTCACCGAGCGGGCGGCCCAGGGCGGCATCGACCCGCTCATCGGCCGCGCCGAGGAACTGGCCCGCACGGTCCAGGTTCTGGCCCGGCGGCGCAAGAACAATCCGATCTTCGTGGGCGATCCCGGCGTGGGCAAGACGGCCATGGCCGAGGGGCTGGCACTCATGATCGTGGACAAGAAGGCCCCTCGGCAATTCTGGGACGCCCAGGTCTACGCCCTGGACATGGGCGCGCTCCTGGCCGGGACGAAGTACCGGGGCGATTTCGAGGCCCGGCTCAAGGGCGTGCTGGCCGAACTCAAGCGCGAGCCCGGGGCGATCCTCTTCGTGGACGAGATCCATACCATCGTGGGCGCGGGCTCGGTGAGCGGCGGCAGCCTGGACGCCTCGAACATCCTCAAGCCTTTCCTGGCCGCGGGAGAGGTGCGTTGCATCGGCTCCACCACCTACGAGGAGTATAAGAATCATTTCGAGAAGGACCGGGCCCTGTCCCGGCGCTTCCAGAAGATCGAGATCTCCGAGCCCAGCGTGGAGCAGACCGTGGACATCCTCAAGGGCCTCAAACCCTACTACGAGGAACACCACGAGGTGAGCTACACCCAGAACGCCCTGCGGGCGGCGGCCGAACTCGCGGCCCGGCACATCAACGACCGTTACCTGCCGGACAAGGCCATCGACGTCATCGACGAGGCCGGGGCCCTCTATCGGCTCTCGGGCCGTCCGCGCAAGGACAACGCCATCAAGGTGGCGGACATCGAGAAGGTCGTGGCGCGCATGGCCCGCATCCCGGCCCGGCGGCTCACCACGTCCGACCGTGGGCGGCTCAAGGATCTGGAGGCGGATCTCCGGGCCGTGGTCTTCGGCCAGGACGAGGCCGTGTCCGTGCTCTCCCGGGCCATCAAGCGGGCTCGCGCGGGCATGAAGCAGCCCGGCCGCCCCATGGGTTCATTCCTGCTCACCGGCCCCACGGGCTGCGGCAAGACCGAACTGGCCAAGCAGTTGGCCGCCGTGCTCGGGGTCCAGTTCCTGCGCTTCGACATGAGCGAGTATATGGAGAAACACGCCGTGGCCCGGCTCATCGGCGCGCCTCCCGGCTACGTGGGCTTCGACCAGGGCGGCCTGCTCACCGAGTCCATTCGCAAGAATCCGCACTGCGTGGTGCTTTTCGACGAGATCGAGAAGGCCCACCCGGACGTCTTCAACATCCTGCTCCAGGTCATGGACTACGCCACCCTGACCGACAACAACGGGCGCAAGGCCGACTTCCGGCAGGTGATCCTGCTCATGACCTCCAACGCCGGGGCCCAGGACATGGCCAAGGCGGGCATCGGCTTCTCGCGCAACGACAAGAGCGACCGCAAGAGCACGAGCCTGAAGGCCATCGAGCGCCTGTTCAGCCCGGAGTTCCGCAATCGCCTGGACGCCACCGTGCCCTTCGGCGCACTCAACCCCGAGATCATGGCCCGCATCGTGGACAAGTTCATCGGCGAACTGAACACGCAGCTCAAGGAGCGCCGCGTCAGCGTGACGCTCACCGAGGCGGCCCGGGCGCTCCTGGCCGAAAAGGGCTATGATCCGGCCTTCGGAGCTCGGCCCATGGCGCGGGTCATCCAGACCGAGATCAAGGACGCCATCGCCGAGGAACTGCTCTTCGGGGAACTGCAGAAGGGCGGGGTGGTCGAGGTGGACGCCAAGCCAGTGGCCGAGCGGGTCGCCGCCACGCCTGGAGCCTGCGGTCCCTCGGGCGACTTCCTCTTCAGCTACGGCCCGGCCGGGGACGCCGGGGCCCACTGAACCTGAAACCGAAGAGGCGGCCTCTCGGGGCCGCCTCTCTCTTCCATTCATGGCCATCTACCGTCTTTTCGAAGAACCGGTCTTCCCGGACCCGGGCGAGGCCGAGCCCGACGGGCTCCTGGCCGTGGGCGGCGATCTCTCGCCCCTGCGTCTGATCAGCGCCTACGCCCAAGGCATCTTCCCCTGGTTCGGCCCGGAGTCCCCGATCCTCTGGTGGTCTCCCGATCCTCGTCCGATCCTCCTGCCCGAGACCTTGCACGTGCCCCACAGCCTGCGTCGAACGCTCAATTCAGGCCGCTTTTCCTTCACCCTGGACCGTGACTTCGGGGCGGTCATCCGGGCTTGCGCGGTCCAACCCCGGCCCGGGCAGAACGGCACCTGGCTCGTGCCCGAGATGATCGAGGCCTATGAGCGGCTGCACCACCTGGGCCATGCCCACAGTCTGGAAGTCCATATGCGCGGGCCGGAAGGGCCGCTGGTGGGCGGGTTGTACGGTCTGGCGCAGGGGCGGGCCTTTTTCGGCGAATCCATGTTCCACGAGACGCCCGAGGCGTCCAAGGCGGCCCTGGTCATGCTCATGCGCCTCCTCGGAGCGCGCGGCTATCACTTCCTGGACTGTCAGCAGGCCACGCCGCACGTGCTGCGCATGGGCGCGCGCGAGGTCTCCCGGCGGGAATTCCTGCGGCGTCTGGAGGCGGCCTTGCGCTTCCCCACGGAAGAAGGCTCGTGGACCGACTTCGAGAATCAGCTCGCCTGAGTCAGACGGCCAGTGCCGTTTCCAGCACTGCGGGCGCGGATTCCTTTTCCGGCGGCAGCCCGTGGCGCAGTTCGAGGAACCGGTCAGCATTCCGCACAAAGACGTTCGCAAGAATCGGGTCGAACTGGCTGCCCGCGCAGAGCCTGATTTCGTCCACCACTCGCTCGAAGGTGCGCGCCGGGCGGTAGGGGCGGTCCTGGAGCATGGCCGACACCGAGTCGGCCAGGGCGATGACCCGGGCCCCGAAGGGAATGGCCGCGCCCATCAGACCGGATGGGTAACCCTTGCCGTCGAATCGCTCGTGATGGTGCAGGATCATCTCCACCACGCCCGCCTCGGCCAGTGGCCGCACCGGTCGCACGATCTGCGCGCCGATGGCCGGGTGGCGGCGCAGCTCACTCCATTCGGCAACGCTCAGTGGTCCGGTTTTGCGCAGCAGGGCGTCGGAGACGCCGATCTTGCCGATGTCGTGCAGGTGCCCGGCCAGGTGGATCAGATCGGCCTCGAACGGGGTCGCGCCCTGGAGCAGGGCCAGTTCCCGGGCCAGATCGGCCACCTCGTCGGAATGTCGCCACGTGTGGTGATCCTTGGCGTCGATGGCTTTGCCGAGGGATTCCGCGAACTGGTGCAGGATGAGGGCGATGCAGCCGCAGGATGCGCCGGGAACGGGGCGCGGCGCGCACGAACTGGACGGAATCATGAATGTCCTCCTGGTTTCGGGACCGCTCGACGGCCGCCGTTGCCCAGGTCTTATTGAAAATGATTTTCAAAGTCAATAAGCGGTGATGAAAAAAGCCGCTCGCGGCGGCCTTTTTCGGGCGGTCAACCCTGGACGGATTCCACGATGGGGCGATGCAGGCTCAGGTCGTAGAGCCCCCGCAGGGCCACGGGCAGATCGTAGTGGGGAATCTTTTCGAAGCGGATGAAGCCGATGCTCTTGCCCTCGGCCAGGGAGCAGAGCGGCGGCAGGCCGCGCGGCACGGGGAAGGCCAGGGGCGCGGAGTCGATGGCCGTGAGCCTTGAGGCGTAGTGCTCTTTGAGGTAGGACACGATCTGGTCCCGCTCCTGGAGCGTGAAGGCCTCCAGGATGACCTTGCGGCTGCTTTCGGGATCGGGCGCGCCCTCGATGGTCGGGCCCAGGAGCGCGTTCCAGTCGCAGCCGCCTTCCTCGGCCGGATCCCAGGCGTGGCGGAAGAGGTGGACCTCCACGTCGCGGCGGCCCTTGAAGCTCTTGATGGTCATGGACAGGGCGTAGGCCCGCTCCAAGGGCAGGGGCGCGGCGGGGGCGACGAGGCGGATATCCATGCGGAACTCCCTGTTCGAGCGTTGACGGAACCCAAGGGTCTGCATACTGATTTTGAGCCTCGGAGACAAGGGAAGGCATGTCCGAATTCAGACTGGTCAGCGAATTTCGGCCAACAGGCGATCAGCCCCAGGCCATCGAGGCCTTGTGCGACAACCTGAGCGCCGGAGTGCGCGACCAGGTGCTCCTGGGCGTCACCGGCTCGGGCAAGACCTTCACCATGGCCCAGGTGGTGGCCCGACTGGGCCGTCCGGCCCTGGTCCTGGCCCCAAACAAGACCCTGGCAGCCCAACTCTACAACGAGTTCAAGACCCTTTTCCCGCACAACGCCGTCGAGTATTTCGTCAGCTATTACGACTATTACCAGCCGGAAGCCTATCTCCCGCACACGGACACCTTCATCGAGAAGGACTCCTCGATCAACGACGACATCGACAAGCTGCGCCACGCCGCCACCCACGCCCTGCTCACGCGGCGCGACGTGCTCATCGTGGCCTCGGTGTCCTGCATCTACGGCCTGGGTTCGCCCGAATACTACGCCAAGATGATCATCCCGGTGGAGGAGGGGCAGGCCCTTTCCATGGAATCCCTGCTCGCGCGGCTGGTGGAGGTGCACTACGAGCGCAACGACTACGACTTTCACCGGGGCACCTTCCGGGTGCGCGGCGACGCCGTGGAGATCATCCCGGCCTATGCCCGGGAGCGTGCCCTGCGCCTGACCTTCTTCGGCGACGAGATCGAATCCATCCTGGAGACCGACCCGCTCACCGGCGCGGTCACGGCTCGGCTGAAGAAGACCGTCATCTACCCCGGCAGCCACTACGTCTCGGACCGGGACAACCTGAACCGGGCCATGGACGCCATCCGCGACGAACTGCGCGGGCGTCTGGAGACCTTCCGCCGCGAGAACCGGCTGGTGGAGGCCCAGCGTCTGGAGCAGCGCACCCAGTTCGACCTGGAGACCATCGAGGAACTGGGCTACTGCAACGGCATCGAGAACTATTCCCGGCACCTGGACGGCCGGTCCCAGGGGCAGCCCCCGGCCACGCTGCTGGACTACTTCCCCGAGGACTTCATCCTGTTCGTGGACGAATCGCACATCACCATCCCCCAGGTGGGCGGCATGTACAACGGCGACATCTCGCGCAAGACCACCCTGGTGGACTTCGGTTTCCGCCTGCCCTCGGCGCTGGACAACCGGCCGCTCAACTTCGACGAGTTCCTGACCCGCGTGGGCCAGTCGGTCTATGTTTCGGCCACGCCCGGCCCCTGGGAGATGGAGCGGGCCCAGGGTTTGGTGGTGGAGCAGATCATCCGGCCCACGGGCCTGGTGGACCCGGAAGTGGAGATGCGCCCCACCGAGGGCCAGATGGACGACATCCTGGCCGAATGCCGCAAACGCCAGGCCCGGGACGAGCGCGTGCTCATCACCACCCTGACCAAACGCATGGCCGAGGATCTCACCGACTACCTCAACGACATGGGCGTGACCGCCCGCTACCTGCATTCGGATATCGACACCCTGGAGCGCATGGCCATCATCCAGGCCCTGCGGGCCGGAGAGTTCCAGGTTCTGGTGGGCATCAACCTCCTGCGCGAAGGGCTGGATCTCCCCGAGGTCACGCTGGTGGCCATCCTGGACGCTGACAAGGAGGGCTTCCTGCGCTCCACCCGTTCCCTGATCCAGACTTTCGGCCGCGCCGCCCGCAACGTGGAGGGCAGGGTTCTGCTCTACGCCGACGCGGAAACGCAATCCATGCGCGCGGCGCTGGAGGAAACCGCACGACGTCGCCGCCGCCAGTTGGAATACAACGAGAAACACGGTATCACGCCGAAGACCGTGCGCAAGCGGCTGGAGAACGCCCTGGCCGACATCACCACCCGCGCGGCGGTGTCCGACGGCACGGACTTGGCCGCCGTGGCCGAGGACTTGGCCCGCTACGGCGTGGAGCCCAAGGGCCTGGAGAAGGAAGTCCGGCGGCTGGAGCGGGAGATGCGCGCGGCGGCCAAGGAGCTGGAGTTCGAGCGCGCGGCGGTGTTGCGGGACAAGATCGGAATGCTCAAGGAACGGCTGCTGCAACTGGGGTAGGGGAATGTCCGGACTGACGCTCAAGGCCCGCCTGTACCGCTTCCGACAACGCTACGGCCATTTCTGGCAGATCCTCGTGGCCTTCATGACCTTGAGCGTGGTCTTCGTGGCCGGAATGATCGGCTACATGACCCTGGAAGGCTGGAACCTTCTGGAAAGCTTCTACATGATGGTCATCACCCTGGCCACCGTGGGCTTCCAGGAAGTGCGTCCGCTTTCGGACCAGGGGCGGCTCATGACCGCCCTGATCATCCTGGCCGGGGTGGGCGGTTTCGCCTATCTGGTGGGCGCGTTCTCGCAGGTTTTGGTGGAAGGCCACCTGCACAATTTCTGGGGGAGGCTCAAGGTGCAGAAGCGCATCGAAAAGTTGAACAGGCACTTCATCGTCTGCGGATTCGGCCGCATCGGCAGCGTGGTGGTGCGGGAGATCCGGGCCGAGGGCCAGCCCGTGGTGGTCATCGAGCATTCCCCGGAGGCCCTGGAGAAGATGCGCCAGGAGGACATCCTCTTCGTGGAGGGCGACGCCACCAACGACGAGATTCTTCAGCAGGCCGGGCTCATGAGGGCGAAGTCCCTGATCACCGCCCTCACCGACGAGGCCGCCAACGTCTACGTGACCCTCACCGCTCGGCAGCTCAACCCCGAGATCAGCATCATCGCCCGGGCCGCGGACCCCGGGCACGTGGCCCGGCTTCAGATGGCCGGGGCCGACCGCGTGGTCCTGCCGAATCTCATCGGCGGGGTGCGCATGGCCCAGAGCGTGCTGCGGCCCACGGTGACGAACTTCCTCGATTTGGCCCTGCGCGCCAACATCGACCTCCAGATGGAGGAGCTGGCCGTTCTGCCCACGTCCCAGGTGGCGGGCCAGGATCTCATGGCGTCCCAGATTCGTCCGCGTTTCAACCTGATCATCATCGCCATCCAGAAGATTTCCGGCGAGATGGTCTTCAACCCCGGTCCGCGCGAGATCATCGAGGCCGGAGACACCCTTCTGGCCGTCGGCCGCAAGACCGACCTGATGAAGTTCCAGGAAGTGCTGTGACCATGACATCCCCCGCCGCCAGGGTCCGCGAGTTGCGGGAACTGGTGGAGCATCATAACCGCCGTTATTATGAACAGGACGCCCCGGAGATCACGGACGCCGAATACGACGCCCTTTTCCGGGAGCTGTCGGAGCTGGAAGAACTCCACCCCGAATTGGCCGACCCGAACTCGCCCACCCGGCGCGTGGGCGGCGCTCCGGCCGAGGGCTTCGCCACCTACCGCCACCGGCGGCCCATGTTCAGCCTGGACAACGCCATGAGCCTGGAGGAGTGGCGCGAGTTCGCCGGACAGAAGCTGGTCAATGCTTTTCGCGAGGCCACCCAGCGCGCTGCCCTGGAGGATGTGGCCCGATCTCTGGGCCGGAGTCTGGACGAGGCCGAAAGCCTCAAGCTGGGACGCCGCGTACGACAGATGGTCGAGACGCGTCTTCTGGAATCCCGCGAGGGAGGCTGGGCCGACCTGCTGCGCGACATGGATGCCGTGTTGCCTCCGCCGCTGCTGGATCGCGACTCCGGCTCCAGGCTGGCGGGTCTGCGACGTCTGGCCCTGGGCGTCCCCGATCCCGCCGCCGCGCTGCGGGCTTTCTGGGTGGACCCCAAGATGGACGGGCTGGCCCTGGAGGTCGTCTACGAGGAGGGCGTCCTGACCGTGGCCGCCACGCGCGGCGACGGCGAGACCGGCGAGGAGGTGACCCGGAACATGCGCACCGTGCGCAACCTGCCGCTGACCCTGCGGCCGGAGGGCGGCCCCGTGCCCCGGGTGCTGGAGGTGCGCGGCGAGGTGGTCATCGCCAAGACCGCCTTCGAGATACTCAACCGTCGCCAGGCCGCCGCCGGAGCCAAGACCTTCGCCAATCCTCGCAACGCGGCGGCCGGGTCCATCCGCCAGCTCGACCCCAAGGTGGCCGCCGCCCGGCCCCTGTGTTTCCTGGCCTACGGCGTGGGGCTGGTGGAGTGGGACCGCGGCGCGCCGGGCTGGAACTCCCAGGCGGAGATCATGAGCGGTCTGGCCGCGCTCGGCTTCTCCATTCCTCCCGAGGCCCGGCTCTGCGCCGCGCCCGAGGAGGTCGAGGCCTTCTTTTTGAAGCTCGGCGAGGAGCGCGAGTCCCTGCCTTTCGAAATCGACGGGGTGGTGGCCAAGGCCGACTCCCTGGCCCTGCAGCGTGAGCTGGGCGAAACCGCCCGCGCCCCGCGCTGGGCGCTGGCCCTCAAGTTCCCGGCCCAGCAAGCCAAGACGAAGCTCCTGGACATCGCCGTGCAGGTGGGCCGCACCGGCGTGCTCACGCCCGTGGCCGTGTTGGAACCCGTGCGCCTGGCCGGGGTGGAGGTCTCCAGCGCCACCCTGCACAACCGCGACATGGTCGAATCCCTGGGGCTCATGCTCGGCGACCGGGTCATCGTGCAGCGGGCCGGGGACGTGATCCCGCAGGTGGTCCGGGCCGTGGTCGAGGAGCGCGACGGGAGCGAGGAGCCCTGGCCGTTCCCCTCCATCTGTCCGCGTTGCGGTTCCGAGGTGGTGCGTCTCCCCGGCGAGGTGGCGGTGCGTTGCCCCAACCTCTCCTGCCCGGCCCGTCTGATCCAGGGGTTGGTCCATTTCGTGTCCAAGGCCGGTTTGGACATGCAGGGCGTGGGCGCGCGCTGGGTCGAGAAGCTGGCCGAGGATGGGCACCTGAAATCCCCGGCCGACCTGTTCGTCCTGACCAAGGACGTCCTGCTCGGCTACGAGGGCATGGGCTCCAAGTCCGCCGAGAACTTCCTGGCCGCAGTGGAACTGGCCAAGTCCGCGCCGCTGCACCGCTTTTTGAGCGCCCTGGGCATCGAGCAGGTGGGGGAGCAGACCGCGCGCACCCTGGCCCAGGCCTACGCCGACCTGGACGCTCTGGCCCTGGCCGGGGAAGCGGAGCTGAAGACCCTTCCGGACATCGGCCCGCGCGTGGCCGCCAGCATCCGGGCCTTCTTCGACAACGAGGAGAACCGCGAACTGCTGCGCCGCTTCAAGGAACTGGGGCTCTGGCCCAGGGGCGAGGCCGCGCCGTCCGGCTTGCCGTTGGCCGGGAAAACGTTCATCTTCACAGGTGGCCTGCCGGGCATGTCACGTTCCGAGGCCGAGGCCTTGGTGGAGAAATTGGGCGGCAGGGCGGCCTCGTCCATGTCGCGCCGTCTTGATTACGTGGTCGCCGGCGAGGGCGCCGGAAGCAAGCTGGCCAAGGCCCGCGACTGGGGCCTGACCGTACTGGATTTCCCGGCCTTCCAGGACGTGGTCCGGGAGGCCGAGACACGGCTGACGCCGAGGGAGGAATCATGAGCTGCAAGGTCATCATCATGGGCGCCGGTGGGCGCATGGGCGGCACCCTCGTGCGCCTGGCGCGGGCCGGAGGAGATTTCGAACTGGCGGGCGTGGTGGAGCGCCCCGACCGTTTGGGCGAGGTCCAGAGCCTGGGTTGTCCGGCGGCGGGCAATCTGGATGCTCTGCTGCCCCAGGCTCCGGGAGCGGTCATCATCGACTTCACGGCCCCTGAAGCCTCCGTGGACATGGCCCGTACGGCCAAGCGCCACGGCAACCCGGCTGTCATCGGCACCACCGGCCTGACCCCGGAACAGCAGGAGGAACTGCGCTCCATCGCCCGGGACGTGCCCCTGTTCTGGTCCCCGAACATGAGCGTGGGCGTGAACGTTCTGCTCAAGGTTCTGCCCGAACTGACTCGCATGCTCGGCCCGGCCTATGACCTGGAGATGTTCGAGGTGCACCACAACCGCAAGAAGGACGCGCCCAGCGGCACGGCCATCAAGCTGGCCCAGTGCCTGGCCGAGGCCCGGGGCTGGGACTACGACAAGGTCAGGAATTATGGCCGCGAGGGGATCACCGGCGCGCGTCCCGTGGAGGAGATCGGCGTGCAGACCCTGCGCGGCGGGGACGTGGTTGGTGAGCACACGGTGTTCTTCTTCGGCCCGGGCGAACGGGTCGAAGTGACTCATCGGGCCCATTCCCGGGATACCTTCGCCCAGGGCGCGTTGCGCGCGGCCAAGTGGCTCGCGGGCCAGAAGCCCGGCAGACTTTACGGCATGGCCGACATGTTCTAGGAGTTCGGGGAAAGCCCGTCAGGGCTCCGTCTCAAGAGGCTCAACCCCGCGCCGGGTTTGAGCCTCTTGCCATGATGGCTGCGGAGACCGGGAGGATGGTGCGCGGATCAGCTTGTGGCGGCGTGGTCCAGGTGGCCGCGCATGAAGGCGAAGACGCGTTCCATCTCGGCCTCCAGGTCCGACAGGCAACCAGGGGCGGCCGTCAGGTCGCCCGACGCGGCCGCCTGTTCCAGGGCCAGGCAGTGGCCGCGCAGGGTTTCCGCTCCCAGGGCGGCCGACGCCCCCTTGAGCGAATGGGCCAGGAAACGCAGAGTTTCGGCGTCCCCGGCGGCCAGGGCTTGGCGCACGGCCTCCAGCCGCTTGGGCTCCTCCTCCAGAAAGACCGTGAACATACGGGCCACCAAGGCCGGGCGCTTGGCGGTCATTTCCTCCATCCAAGCGGTGGTGATGGGGTCATGCACCGGTTCCTTCCTCACCCCTTGACGCAGATCAGCGGCTCCACGCGGACCACGGGCTTCGCCAGCCCGGCCGCCGCCGCGGACGCGATAACGAGATTCACGTCCTTGTACGCTCCCGGAGCCTCTTCGGCAACGTCCCGAAGGTCTTTGGCGCGAAGAAAAATGCCCCTGCGCCGCAACGACTCGGCAACATCCCGTCCTCGAAAGCTTTTTTTGGCCCGAGTGCGGCTCATGGCCCGGCCCGCGCCGTGGCAGGCGGAGTCCAGAGCGGGATTTTCGTCGATTCCGGCCAGGATGTAGGAGGACGTGCCCATGCTGCCGCCCACCAGCACCGGCTGCCCCAGGGCCGTCAGGTCCGGAGGCAGGCCGGGGTGGCCGGGGCCGAAGGCGCGGGTGGCGCCCTTGCGGTGGACGTAGAGCGTCCGGCGTCGGCCGTCCAACACGTGCTCCTCGCGGCGGCAGGTATTGTGGCAGACGTCGTAGAGCAGATTCAGGCGGACGCCGGGCAGTACGCTGCCGAAGGCTTGGCGGACCATGTGGGCGATGACCTGCCGGTTGGCCAGGGCGCAGTTCACGCCGCAGGCCATGGCCGCCAGGTATTCGCGGCCCAGATCCGAGCACAGGGGGGCGCAGGCCAGTTCCGGGTCGCCCGGCGTCAGGCCGCGGCGAGGGGCTTCGGCCAGCATGCGCGGCAGAAAGTCCTGGCCGATCTGGTGCCCCAGGCCGCGTGAGCCGCAATGGATGGAGATCAGCACCTGTCCCGGTCGCAGGCCGAAGCCGTCGGCCAGCGGGGGATCGAAGACCTCGGCCACCCATTGCACTTCCAGGTAGTGGTTGCCCGAGCCCAGGGTGCCGATCTGGTCGCGGATGCGGGCCTTGGCCTCGGCCGAGACCGCGCCTGGGGCGGCCCCATCCATGCGGCCGTGTTCCTCGCATCGGGCCAGATCGCCGGGCGCGCCGAAACCCCGGCCCACGGCCCAGGACGCCCCGCCGCGCAACATACGATCGATTTCCGCCTGGTCCAGTCGCAGGGGCCCGCCCTGTCCCACGCCCGAGGGAACGGCCAGGGCCAGGGCGTCGGCCAGGGGGGCCTGGACGGTGAGCAGATCCTCGCGGTCCAGGCTGGTGGTCAGGGTGCGTACCCCGCAAGCGATGTCGAAGCCTACGCCGCCCGCCGAGACCACACCCTCGACCGGATCGAAGGCGGCCACGCCGCCGATGGGGAAGCCGTAACCGGAGTGGGCGTCGGGCATGGCCCAGGCCGCCGAGACGATGCCCGGCAGGGTGGCCACGCCGCTCAGTTGCCGGGCCACCTCCTCCTCCATGGCCCGAAGCAGGGGCTCCGAACCGAAGAAAACGGCGGGCGCGCGCATGCCGTCCCGAGGGGGAAGTCGCCACTGGTGGTCCGAAATCCGGACCAGACGGGAGATGTCCATGGACGGCCGCCTTTCACGGCCGGAAGAAGCCGGGGAGCCGCGGCGCGGCTCCCCGGGGGGCCGTTCCTAGAGGTTGTAGAGCTTGTCCCCTGGCACGATGGGGATGTTGTTCTTTTGGAGCACCTCGATGGCCTGGTCCGTGCGGTCGAAGCGGAAGATGATGATGGCGTTGCTGCCGCTCTGCTGCACGAAGGCGTACATGTACTCCACGTTGACCTTGGTGTCCCGGAGCATGTCCAGGATGCGGTGCAGACCGCCGGGAGTGTCGTCCACCTCCACGGCCACCACGCTGGTCCGGCCCACGGTGAAGCCGTTCTGCTTGAGGATCTCGCGAGCCTTCTCGAAGTCCGAGACGATGAGCCGAAGGATGCCGAAGTCCGAGGTGTCGGCCAGGGACAGGGCGCGGATGTTGACCTTGGCCTCGGACAGGAGCCGGGTCACCTCGGCCAGGCGTCCGGCCCGGTTTTCCAGGAAGATGGAGAGTTGATCGACCTTCATGGGTTGCCTCGCTTGCTTGGGGTGTGGGGGCCGTGCCGCCTAGGCCTGGGGCTGCTCGGGCTGGTTGCGCATGTCCACGATGCGTTTGGCCTTGCCCTCGGAACGTTGGATGGTGCGCGGCTCCACGAGTTTGACCCGGGCCGTGACACCCAGGAATTCCTTGATGTTTTTTTGTACCTTGGATTCCACGCGTTGTAAATTCTTGATGGCGTCGGAGAACAGGCGCTCGTCCACCTCCACCTGAACCTCCAGGTTGTCCAGGTTGCCGTCGCGGGTGACGATGAGCTGGTAGTGCGGGGAGAGGCCGTCGGTCTCCAGGAGGATGGTCTCGATCTGCGAGGGGAAGACGTTCACGCCCCGGATGATGAGCATGTCGTCGCTGCGGCCCTGGACCCGCTTCATTCGCGCCAGGGTGCGGCCGCAGCGGCAGGGCGCGGTGTTCAGGCAGGTCAGGTCGCGGGTGCGGTAGCGCAGCAGCGGGATGGCCTCCTTGGTCAAGGTGGTGATGACCAGTTCGCCGATCTCGCCGTTGGGCAGATTCTCGCCGGTCACGGGGTCGATGACCTCCACCAGGAAGTGATCTTCCATGAGGTGCAGGCCGTTCTGGGCCTCGGCGCATTCGATGCCCACGCCCGGTCCCATGATCTCGGACAGGCCGTAGATGTCGATGGCGGTCAGGCCGAGGGTGGCCTCCAACTCCTTGCGCATGGTGTCGCTCCAGGGCTCGGCTCCGAAGATGCCGATGCGCAGGGGCAGGCCCTTGAAGTCGATGCCCATTTCGTGGGCCACCTCGGCCAGGTGCAGGCAGTAGGAGGGGGTGCTGCAGATGACCGTGGCTCCGAAGTCGCGCAGGAGCATGGCCTGGCGGCGGGTGCCGCCGCCGGACACCGGGATGACCGTGGCGCCGAGTTCCTCGGCGCCGTAGTGAGCGCCCAGGCCGCCGGTGAACAGGCCGTAGCCGTACGCGTTATGCACCAAGTCGTGGCTGGTCACGCCGGCGGCGGCGAAGCAGCGGCCCATGAGCCGGCTCCAGTTGCGGATGTCGCGGCGGGTGTAGCCGACCACCGTGGCCTTGCCCGTGGTGCCGGAGGAGGAGTGGATACGCACGATGTTGTCGCGGGACACGGCGAAAAGGCCGAAGGGGTAGTGGTTGCGCAGATCCTGCTTCTCGGTGAAGGGCAGGAGTCGGATGTCGGCCAGGCTCTTGATGTCGCCGGGTTTGAGGCCGCGCTCCTCGAAGCGCTTGCGGTAGAAGGGCACGTTCTCGTAAACCCGTTCGGCCAGGGCCTGGAGGCGGCGGAGCTGCAAGGCCTCCAGATCCTCCCGGGGCAGGGTTTCCATGTCCACGTCAAAAATCATGACCACTCCTCCTTCCTCGCGCCGCTTCCGGCGGCGGTGAAAAAAAGAGCCGCGGGTGTCGCCCGCGGCCCGGTTCGGCAGTGTCGTGTGCGCCGATCCCTGTCACGGGCCCGTGGGGGTTCTGGGCGTCCGGAGTCGGAAGAAGAATAGGGAATTGCGCCACATTGGTGGGTTCTTGCCCCAAGAGGCCCGCGGCGTCAAGCCCCGCGCGGCCTGCCGCCATTGCGGGGGCGGAGGAAAAGAGGTAGTGGGCTCAACACATCGGAGGTCCCATGACACTGCGCGATCTCGTGCTTCGAAACCGTTCCGTGCGCCGCTTCCATCAGGACAGGCCCGTGGACCTGAATACCCTCGAGGAACTGACGGACTTGGCCCGGCACACGGCCTCGGCCGGGAACCTGCAACCCCTGCGCTACGTTCTTTGCGCCGCCCCGGCGATGAACGCGGCGGTTTTCGACTGCCTCGGCTGGGCCGCCTATCTCAAGGACTGGCCCGGCCCGGAGGAGGGCGAGCGCCCGGCGGCCTACATCGTGGTCTGTCAGGATACGACCGTGGCCGCCACGGTGGACTGCGACCACGGCATCGCCTCCCAGACCATCCTTTTGGGCGCGGTGGAGAAGGGTCTTTCCGGTTGCATCCTGGCCTCGGTGAACCGCAAGAAGCTGGCCCGGATTCTGGATCTGCCGGAATCCCTGACCATTCTTCTTGTTTTGGCCCTGGGCCAGGCCGCCGAGAACGTGATTCTGGAGGAAACCGCCCCGGGCGGAGACATCCGCTATTGGCGCGACGCGGCGGGCACGCACCACGTACCCAAGCGAGGGCTTGGCGAAATCATCGCGCGCCGCTATGGTGGCGGGAAGAACACGGAGCACGCATGACGTCTGAAAGCAAGAAGCAGAAATTCAATGTCATCCCCGGTCCGGAGAAGGCCGCCCTGCTGGCCTTCTGGCTGAGCGAGAAACAGGCCCTCGACGTGCGCGCCCTGGACGTGCGCGGGCTGTCCTCGGTGAGCGACGCCGTGCTCGTGGCCACGGCCAAGAACCTGCGCCACGGCAAGGCCCTGGCCGATCACGTGCTGGACCGCTGCGGCGAACACCGCTTCGAGTACCTCGGCATGGAGGGCTACCAGGCCGGGGAATGGGTTCTGCTGGACCTGAACGACGTGGTGGTCCACATCTTCCAGGACGATCAGCGCCGCTTCTACAACATCGAGGGCATGTGGTCCGAGGCCCCGGAAATCGCCTTCGAGGGCGCGGACGGAGACGCGGACGAATGAGTCGCCTCACGCCCACGCTCCTGCTCATCCTGGACGGCTGGGGCCAGGCCCCGGCCGGGCCGGGCAACGCCGTGTCCCTGGCCCGTACGCCCAACCTGGACCGTCTTCTGGCCGAATACCCCCACGCCCCGCTGCGCTGCTCGGGCCGCGCCGTGGGCCTGCCCGAGGGCTTCATGGGCAACTCCGAGGTGGGGCACATGAACATCGGCGCGGGCCGCGTCGTCTACCAGGACATGACCCGCATCGACTTGGCCGTCGAGGACGGCTCGTTCTTCACCAATCCGGCCTTCACCGACCTCTGCGCGGCCGTGCGCGCTTCGGGAGGCCGTCTGCATCTCATGGGCCTGGTCTCGGACGGCGGGGTCCACAGCCATCAGAACCATATCTACGCCCTGCTGGAGGCGGCTCGGAAACAGGGAGTGTCCCAGGTCTTCGTGCATGTCTTCCTGGACGGGCGCGACACCCCGCCGGACAGCGGGGTGAACTACGTCCGCGCGCTGGCCGAGCGGATGCGCGGGATCGGCGTCGGCCGCATCGCCACGCTCACCGGCCGTTATTACGCCATGGACCGCGACCGCCATTTCGAGCGCAACGAGCCCGCCTGGCGGGCCCTGGTGCTCGGCGAGGGCGAGGCGGTCGCTGATCCCGTGGAGGCCGTGCGCGCGGCCTATGCCCAGGGCCAGACCGACGAATTCGTGAAACCCCGCGTGGTGGTCGAGGACGGCGCGCCCGTGGGACGCATTCTCGACGGCGACGGGGTGTTCTTCTTCAACTTTCGGGCCGACCGCGCCCGCCAGATCGTCCGGGCCCTGTTCGAGGAAGATTTCCGGGAGTTCGAACGCCCGCTGTTCCCTCGCCTCGCGAGCCTGGCCACCATGACCCGTTACGAACAGTCCTTTCCCCTGCCGGTGGCCTTTCCGCCGCAGGATCTCGGGGATACCCTCGGGGAGACGCTTTCCCGCGCGGGCCTGCGCCAGCTGCGGATCGCCGAAACCGAGAAATACGCCCACGTGACCTATTTCCTGAACTGCGGCCGGGAGGAGCCTTTCCCGGGCGAGGACCGGGTACTCATCCCTTCGCCCCGGGACGTGGCCACCTACGACCTGAAGCCCGGCATGAGCGCGGTCCAGGTCACGGACACCCTGCTGGAGAAATGGGGAACATACGACTTGGTCGTGTGCAACCTGGCCAACCTGGACATGGTCGGTCATACCGGTGTCATCCCGGCGGTGATTGAGGCCTGCGAGGTGGTGGACGCCTGCGTGGGACGGCTGGCCGAGCGGGTTCTGGCCGACGGCGGCCGCCTGCTGCTTACGGCCGACCACGGCAACGCCGAGGAGATGATCGACAAGAACGGCGGTCCCCAGACTGCCCACAGCACCAACCCTGTGGCCCTGGTCCATGTGGAGCGGGGGGCGGAGAAGGCCCGGGTGCGCCCCGGCGTCCTCGGCGACATCGCCCCCACCATTCTGGATCTTTGGGGTCTGCCCAGGCCCGAGGCCATGAGAGGCGCGCCCCTGGTGACGCGAGGAGAATCGTGATGGAGTCCAAGAAACCGCTGACCCCCGTGAAGCCCACCGGCATGGAGGTCATCTATCTCTATCCCTGTCCGTTCTGCGAGCGCGAGGTGCCGCTCATCGCGCCCACCCGCCCGGCCATGGCTCAGTGCGACGCCTGCCGCAAGAACTTCCCCATCGTGCCGGTGGACGATCGGACCATTCGCTACTTCAAGATCATGCTCGCGGGGGGCAAGGCCAGCATTGATCCGGATTTTCTTTAAGTAAAACTTGAGATATTATCACAATATCTTGATTTCATAAAATAAGGCGCCGCGCCCCCTTGAGGGCACGGCGTCGTGTCGTTTTCCCCGATCCACGTCCAGCGCGTCTTTCAACCTGCCGCGATAATTCTAGAAAAATACCAAAGAGCATTGAGTATTTTGAAATGATTGACTTTATTCATTTCGTTTGTTTGCCAGTTTGTTGCAGGGCGTTGCCCGCGATGATGCAGACGAGTCCGGCCAGGGTCGAGGCCCGGATCGCCTCGCCGAGCAGGAAGTGGATGAAGACCAGGGAGAGGAAGGGCGAGAGGAAGATGAGGTTGGCCACCCGGGCCGTTCCCGATGGGGTGCGCGCGGCCAGACGCATGGCCGAGAGCCAGAGCACGAAGGTCAGGCCCATCTCGAACAGGCCCACGTAGGCCCCGGCCAGGAGCCCGGCCCAGCCCAGAGGCGGAAGGGCGGAGAAGGCCAGGGTCGCCGCCAGGATGCAGGGGAAGGCGGCCAGAAAGTTGAGCAGCAGGGCCGCCACCGGGTCCGCCTTGAGCCGGGTGTTGCCGATCCAGTACAGGGCCCAGAGCAGGGTGCTGCCCAGGGCCAGGGCCACGCCCTGGGGGTTGCTGAAGCGCAGACCCGTCAGGTCGCCCCGGCAGGAGATGACCACCACCCCGGCGTAGCTGACGAGGATGGCGGCCAGATCCCGGGGGCGCAGGCGCTGGCCCAGCAGGGGCACGGCCAGTAGGCTCAGGGTCACGGCCCAGGTGTAGTTCAGGGGCTGGGCCTCCTGGGCGGGCAGCAGGGCGTAGGCCTGGAACAGGACCACGTAGTAGAGGAACGGGTTGAGCAGGCCCAGGCCGCAGCAAAGGAGCTTTTCGCGCCGGGGCATGGCGCGCAACAGTCCCAGGCGGCCCCGGGCGGCCAGCACCGCCAGCAGGGCCAGAATGGAGACCGCGTCGGCCAGCAGCAGGAGCTGGAGCGGGTCGAGGGTGCGCAGGGCGATCTTGAAGGCGGTGGCCACCGTGCTCCAGACGAGCACGGCGAGCCCGCCGCAGAGATACGCCCGGCGCTGGTCGTCCATGCTCCGGGCCTAGAGGATGACGCGTTTCTTGATGATGTTCACGGCCTCTTCCGGCGAATCCGTGACCGTGAAGAGATCCAGGTCCGCCTCGTGGCAGAAGCCGTTGGATACCAGTTGGTTCCTGAACCAGTCCACCAGTCCGCTCCAGTAGTCCTTGCCCAGGAGCACGATGGGGAAGGGCTTGATGCGCTTGGTCTGGATGAGCACCAGGGCCTCGGAAAGCTCGTCCAGGGTGCCGTAACCCCCGGGCAGGGCGATGTAGGCCAGGGCGTACTTCACGAAGATGAGCTTGCGGATGAAGAAGTACCTGAAGTCGCAGCGGATTTTCAGGTAGGGATTGTATTTCTGCTCCAGGGGTAGATGGATGTGCAGTCCGATGGACTCGCCGCCGGCGTTGTAGCAGCCCTTGTTGGCAGCTTCCATGAGCCCGGGGCCGCCGCCGGTGATGACCGAGAAGCCCGCCTCGGCCAGGAGCCGGGCCAGGGTTTCGGTCTGGCGGTAGAGCGGGGAGTCCGGAGTCGCCCGGGCAGAGCCGAACACGGACACGGCCGGTCCGATGTCTGAAAGGCTTTCGAAGCCGTCCACGATCTCGGACATGATTTTGAACAGACGCCAGGATTCATGGATCGAGAGGTTGTCGATGACGTATTGTTTGGACTGTTGCATGAAGGCTCCTCGGCGGTGTTGCTTGAAATCGCGATATGGGGCACTAGACCTTTTCGCGGGGCGTCGGCTCCGCTCCGGTCTTGTACACGGATTCCCGGCCGCCGGGAAGGGCGGCCCACAGGCCATCACGGGAGAACACGATGAAGATCACCTTCCTGGGCGCGGCCCAGACCGTCACCGGTTCCTGCTACATCCTGGAGAACGGCCAGAACCGCTTCAGCATCGACTGCGGCATGCACCAGGGCAACGCCGAGATCGAGAAACGCAACCTGGACATGGCGCCCTATCGGCCCAAGGATCTGGACTTCGTCCTGGTGACCCACGCGCACATCGACCATACGGGCCTGCTGCCCCGGCTGGTGGCCCAGGGCTTCAAAGGACCCATCTACGCCACCCCGCCGACCCTGGACCTCATGCGCATCATGCTCCTGGATTCCGCGCACATCCAGGAGATGGAGGCCGAGTGGCGCTCCCGCAAGCGTCTGCGCCACGGCCAGGCCACCGAGGCGGCTCTGTACACCATGGCCGACGCCGAGGCCTGCCTGCCGCTGCTCAAGCCCGTGGAATACGACACGACCTTCGAGCCCGGCCCGGGGGTGCGCGTGACCTACCGCGACGCGGGCCACATCCTGGGCTCCGCGCTCATTGAGTTGGAGTATGCCGAGAAGGAGGGCGCGACCAAGTTGGTCTTCTCCGGCGATCTGGGACGGCCCGACCAGCTCCTCGTCTCTGACCCGAGCCAGGTGGATACCACGGACTACCTCTTTCTGGAGTCCACCTATGGCGACCGCGACCACAAGGACGACCGCAACTCCCTGGACGAACTGGCCGAGGCCGTGGCCTACGCCTACAAGAACGGCGAGAAGGTCATCATTCCCGCCTTCGCCGTGGAGCGCTCACAGCAGCTCATCTACGCCTTATCCCTGCTGCGGGAGCAGAACCGTCTGCCCGCGGACATGCCGGTGTACCTGGACAGCCCACTGGCGATCCAGGCCACCGAGATATTCAAGAAGCATCCGGAGTACTTCGACCTGGAGACCCGCGAACGCATCGCCGCGGGCAAGAATCCCCTGGACCTGCCCAACCTGCGCCTCACCCAGAACACCGAGCAGTCCCGGGCCATCAACACGAGCAAGGGCCCGGCCGTGGTCATCTCGGCCAGCGGCATGGCCAACGCCGGGCGCATCAAGCACCATCTGCGCCACAACCTCTGGCGCAAGGGCGCCAGCGTGGTCTTCGTGGGCTTCCAGGCCGTGGGAACGCCAGGCCGCAAGATCGTCAACGGAGCCAAGAAGATCACCATCCTCGGCGAAGAGGTGGCCGTGGCCGCCAAGATATTCACCATCAACGGATTTTCCGGCCACGCCGGGCAGTCCGAGCTGATGGCCTGGCTGCGTCGCTTCAAGGACCACAACCATCTGCGCGTGATCCTGACCCACGGTGAGCCCCGTTCCCAGGAACGGCTGGCCGAGCTGGTGCGCCAGGAACTGGGCGTGGAGGCCCACATCGCGGCCTACCGCGAGGAATTGACCCTTGAGCCCGGGCTGGCCATGCGGCCCGTGGTGGACGTGGAGAAGGCCGCGCCGCGCATCGACTGGGAGTTCCTCATCCAGGACAGCGAACGGCTCTATGCCGAGTTCCGCAAGCGCGTGGAGCAGATTCGGCAGCGTTCCTGGGCGGACCAGACCGAACTGCGCGACCGGGTCATGGACGTAAACCGCCGGATGGTGGAACTCATCTCCGAGATGTAGATGCGGATCATCGCGGGAACTTACGGTGGCCGGAGCATCAAGACCGGCGAGGGCCCGGGCTACCGCCCCGCCACCGGCAAGGTGCGCGGAGCCGTGTTCTCCATGCTTGAGGCCCGGGGACTGGTCTGGAGCGGCCTGCGCGCGCTGGACGTCTTCGCCGGAAGCGGCAGTCTGGGCATCGAGGCCTTGAGCCGGGGCGCGGACTTGGCTTGGTTCCTGGAGAAGGACGCCCGGGCGGCCGCGCTCATCGCCGACAACCTCAAGGCGCTCGGCGTCCAGCCAGGACGCTTCCGGGTTCTGCGCAAGGACGCCCTGTCCGTGCTTTCGCGGCCGCCGGAGCGGCCCTTCGGCCTGGCCTTCGTGGACCCGCCATATGGGCAAGGACTGCTGGCTCCGGCGCTTGACAACTTGGCGCGAAAGCAGTGGATGGAAGAAGGCGGCCTTGTTCTGGCCGAATCCGAGGCCGCTCTGCCGCCCCTTCGGCCCGAGGGCCTGGAACTTCTCACCGACCGGCTCTACGGTCAGACCAGGATCACCTTATGGAGCATAAAGCGCTGAATCCCCGCCTAGCGGTCTACCCGGGCACCTTCGACCCGCTGACCAAGGGGCATCTGTCCATCACCAGCCGTGGGCTGATGATTTTCGACCGGGTCATCCTGGCCGTGGCTAAGAGCACCCCCAAGAAAACGCTCTTCACCGTGGAGGAGCGCGTGGAGCTGGCCCGGGAGGTTTTCCGGGAACAGCCCAACGTGCTGGTGGAGTCCTTCGACGGCCTGCTCATCGACTACGTGACCCGGCGGGGTGCCGGGGCCGTGCTGCGCGGGCTGCGCGCCGTCTCGGACTTCGAGTACGAGTTCCAGATGGCGCTCATGAACCGCCGCCTGGCCCGGGATATCCAGACCGTGTTTTTGATGACCGACTACAAGTGGATGTACCTCTCCTCGACCATCGTCAAGGAAGTGGCCTGCCACGGCGGGAACGTGAAGGGCCTCGTGCCCGACGAGGTCGTCAGCCCGCTCTACGCCCGTTGCGTGGCCCGGGCCCGCGAGGGGGCCTGACGCGCGCATGGAACGCGTGCGCGTCCTCTGCCTGGCCGGGCCCACAGGCACGGGCAAGACCGGGGCGGCCCTGGCCGCGGCCAGGGAGATTCCGGCCGTGGTGGTCAATTTCGACTCCCGCCAGGTCTACGCCGATCTGCCCATCGTCACGGCCCAGCCCGACGCCGAGGAGCAGGCCGTCTGTCCACACCGGCTGTATGGCTTTTTACCCACGGCCGAAAGCCTTACCGCCGCCGCCTTCGCCGAGCTGGCCCGCCGGGAGGTCCGGGAGGCGGCCGGAGCCGGGCGGCTGCCCATTCTGGTGGGCGGCACGGGGCTCTACCTGCGGGCCATCCTGCATGGCTTGGCCCCCATTCCGCCCATCCCCGCCGAGGTCCGCGAGGCCGTTCTTGCGCGGCTGCGTGGCGAGGGGGCACCGACCCTGCACGCGGAACTGACGCGCCTGGACCCGGAGTACGCGGCGCGCATCCATCCCAACGACAGCCAACGCAACGCCCGGGCCCTGGAGGTCTTCCTGGCCACGGGAAAGACCCTGACATGGTGGCACCACGAGGGCTCCGAGGCCGCCCCATTCCAGCCGTTGCTCCTGGGCCTGGGCACGGACGTGGCCGCGTTGGAACCGTTGTTGGCCGCGCGGGTGCGGGCCATGCTGGCGGCCGGGGCACTGGAGGAGGTGCGCCAAGCCTTTGAGCGCTGCCCGGACCCCGAAGCCTCGGGCTTCAGCGGTATCGGCTGCCCCGAACTGTTGGCCCATCTTCGGGGAGAATGCGGCCTGGATGAGGCCGTGGCGCGTTGGATCAAAAACACACGGGCCTACGCCAAGCGCCAATTCACCTGGTTTCGGGCCGTGCCCGGCCTGCGCTGGCTGACTCCCGGTGATGACGAGGCAGTGCTTCGCGCCGCCTTGGAGTGGTTGAATTAGACGGCGGTTCCGGCCAGGAGCTGCAGATGCTGGGGCTTGAGCAGCCAAAGCAGATTGCCGTTGCGCGCCGCCAGGTGCGGGACGTCGATGCAGAGCAGGCCGCCGTTCTCCAACCCCAGGGCGATGGGCTCGGGGTAGGGGGAGAGGAGTTGCGAGGCCATGAGCGCCAGGTTGGGCAGATGTCCGGCCACGAAGAGTGCGCTCAGTTTGTCGAACTGGCGCAGGAACTCCAGGCCGGCTTCGGCCGGGGCCGAAGGCTTGAGGGCCTCGGAGCGGGCGATGCGCCGGGAATCGAAGCCCGTGGCCCTGGCCACGATCTCGGCGGTCTGGGTGGCCCGGAGCTTGTTGCTGGCGGCCATGGCCTCGGGCCGCACGCCGAGCAGCCGCATGGCCCGCGCGCTCTTTTCGACTTGGCCCCGGCCCACAGGGCTGAGCGGCTGTTCGGGATTGATCTGGCGGGGCAGACAGGCGCCGTGTTGCATGAAATAGATGAGCATGGGCCCTCCGCTGGCCTGCATCGACGTTTTTCCACAGGCTAGCACGCCCCGGGACCGCGCCGCAAGGTCGTGGCCTTGCGCTCCGGCCCCCGCCAGGGTACACCGTGAAACGGCGTCATCCGTCGTACACGAGGCGAAAACATGCGAAAATCGACCACGGTGATTGTATTCCTGGCCGTCTGGGCCCTCTGCTGGTCCGATCCTTCGGCGCACGCCGAGGCGCGGGTCGATTGGGTTCGGGGTCAGGTCGAGGCCCAGGCCTTCGAGACCGTGGACCTGGACCCGTACGCGCCCACCGGTGACCCTGCCGTGGCCTTGCGCAAGGCCGCCCTGGCCGCGCGCAAGGAATTGCTGGACGCGGTTTCGGCCATCCGTTTCGACGCCGATTTCGGCGTCGGCGGACTGTTGGCCCGGGACCAGTCCTTGGCCGGACGGGTGCGCGGCCTGTTGCAGAATTCGCCCTTCCAGGGAGCCGAGAGCCAGGACGCCGAAGGGCGCCGCGGCATGGCGGCCACGGCCGAGGCCCGGCTCTCGGGCCCGCTCCTCGATCTGCTCGTGCCGCCATCCCTGGTCCAGTTCCAGAGCGGCGTGCCGCCCAGGCGCACCCTGGCCCCGAACGCTTCCGCGCTGCCCACTCCGGGCATGACGTCCCTTGCCCCGGCTCCGGCCCCCGCGCCGGGCCTTCTGCAGGTTCCGACCGCGCCGGGCGGTCCTTCTCCCCACAGCGGCCTGATCGTGGACGCACGCGTTCTGCCGCTGATTCCGGCTCTCCTGCCGGTGATTTTGGACGACGCCGGAACGGGTCTGTACGGCGCTTTCCTGGTTTCTCGCGCCGCGACCTTGGCCAACCGCCTGGCGATCTATGCCGCCTCGGCCGACGATCCGGCCGTGCGCGAACGCTGTGGGGCCCAGCCGTTGAGCGTGAAGGCCGCGACCCTGGGGCCCTCGAACGTCGACCCGGTATTGTCGGCCGGGGATGTCGAGCGGGTCCGGGCCCTGATGCGCAATCCCGAGATCCTGGCGCGTTGCGCCGTGGCCATTCTCTGGACGCCTCCGGCAACTCCGGCCGAGGGCGCTTCTCCCATCAACGAGTCCGTGAGCAACGACACCCCGAGGTGACAGCGTGTCTCCGCGTTCGACCGCCCTTTGCCTTTTCCTGTTTCTTTTGGCTTCGGCCTTCCCGGCTCATGCCGGTTCTGTGGAGGTCTTCCTGCCCCTGGAACAGAATCTGAGTCCCATGCAACTGCGGGCCAAGGCCCGTCAGGCGGCTTTCGTCCAGGCCGTGAACCAGGCGGTGCTGGCGATCCTGCCCGCGCGGCCCGGCGAGGCCCAGGAGGCCAAGCTCCAGGAATATTTTCAGGATCGCGCCCAGCAGTACGTCACCGGCTACCAGGACGTCTCGGCCGTGCAGGAACCCGAGGGGCTGCGACTGACCTTGAACGTCGAAGTGAACCAGACGGCCCTGAAGGCCGTCCTGAATCGTTGCGGGGCCTACGCAACCGCCGGACGGCCCCTGGCCTACGATCTGCGCCTGCTCAGTCCGCTCACGGCCGAGGAGTCGCGCCGCCTGGACGACTTGGCGATCATGGGAGGTCTGGAGCGCCACGCCGGGGTCTTGCCCGAGTTCACCCTGGAACGCGGGGTGGGAACGCTCTGGAAAGGCACCATCCGTACCGCCGAGACCCAACTCTCGGACGTGCATCCCGATCCCGTGGGCCTCTGGGAGAAGCTCTGGAGTCGCTACTTCGCAGGCCAGTCCTCGGTTTCCGCCGGAAGCTTCACGACCTTGCGCGTGTCCGGCTGGTTCTCGCCCGATGGCGCGGCCGAGTTCGACCGGGTGTTGCGCGACTTCGGCGCGGTCCAGGACGTGCAGATGACCGACATGGAACTGGCCACCTCCGGCGTGGCCGCCTCCTGGCGTTTCAAGGTGATCGACGCCGAGGCCCTTGAGGCCCGGCTCAAGGAATACCTTCCCGCGCGGGGCCTGACACGGACCCAATCCGGCGGCTGAGGTGCGCATGCCTCTCCGGGAAGACAACTGGACCATCCCCAACCTGCTGACGATCTCCCGGATCCTGCTCACTCCGGCCTTTGCGGCGGCCTTCACCAGCCACCGTTTCGACCTGGCCTGGGGGCTGTTCGCCCTGGCCGGCCTGACCGACGCCCTGGACGGGCTCCTGGCCCGGCTGCTGCACCAGCGCACCCGTCTGGGCGGCATGCTCGACCCCCTGGCCGACAAGGTCCTGCTCGTGACCTCCTTCATCTGCCTGTCCCTGGCGGGCTTCCTGCCCGCCTGGCTGGCCGCCCTGGTGGTCAGCCGCGACGCCATCATCGTGGGCGGGCTGGTGATGCTCAACTTTTGGGGCGTGGAGGTGCGCAACAAGATCCGGCCGTCGCTCTGGGGCAAGCTGACCACCGCCGCGCAGATCAGCCTCGTCTTCATGGTCATGCTCCAGGAGTCGCTGGGCTGTTCCTGGCCCCTGCTCCAGGACGGGCTGATTCTTCTCGCCGCGGCCTTGACTGCGGTGTCGGGATTGCATTACGTGCTGCGTGGTTTCGCTCTGTTCCCGGTTCCGGATGACGACGAACGTTTCCGGCGGTAACGGGCGCTCCAGGGGGGGCAGTGCTGCAAGAAATTCTGGAGGATCTCCGGCCCGCGCGGCTGCTGAACACCGTTAGCGTGGGACTGGCGGCGGGCCTGTTCATCGTCGTCAACCAACTCTCCTTCGCCACCCTGATCTTTTCCGGGAGCTTGAGCCACGGCGCCATCCGGGCCACGAGCCTGACGCTCTTCGGCGGCTTGGCCCTGTGCCTGGTGGTGGCCCTGATGAGCAGCTTCCGGGCCTCCGTGGCCTGTCCCCAGGACACGCCCACGGCCATTCTGGCCCCCACGGCCGGAGCCATGGCCGTGGTCCTGGCCGGGGGCTCGCCGGATACGGCCTTCGCCACCGTGGCCGCGGCCCTGGGCCTGTCCACGCTCGTCACGGCCCTGGTCTTCATCCTGCTGGGGCGCTTCCGCCTGGGCAACCTCGTGCGCTTCATGCCCTATCCCGTGGTCGGCGGGTTCCTGGCGGGCACGGGCTGGCTGTTGTTGAGCGGCAGCTTCGGGATCATGACCGGCGCGCCGCTGAATCTGGACATCCTGGGCCAGCTCTTCACCCGGCCGAGCTTCATCAAGTGGCTCCCGGGCGCGGCCATGGCTCTGTTCCTGTTCTTCGCCCTGCGGCGCTTTCGGAACTTCTTCATCCTTCCGGTCACGCTGGTCGCCTCCCTGGCGCTCTTCCTGGCCTTCGTCTCCCTGTCCGGCATGGGCCTGGAGGGTGCGCGGGCCATGGGCCTGCTCCTGGGCGTGGGCGGCGAGGCCGCCCGCTGGCCGGTCTTCGGCCCCTCGGACCTGGCCCTGGTGCGCTGGGACGTGATCTGGCGGCAGGCCGGACCGCTACTCACCATTCCGCTGCTCTCCACGGTTTCGCTCCTGCTCAACGCCAGCGGCATCGAGCTGGGCGCGCGGCGCGATCTGGACCTGAACCGGGAGCTCCTGGCCAACGGCCTGGGCAACGCGGTGGCCGGGCTGGGCTGCTCCAACGTGGGCTACGTGGCCATCAGCCTGTCCCTGTTCGGAGCCAGCACCGGCGCGCATTCCCGCATCGTGGGCCTGCTGGCCGCCCTGGTCACCGGCGCGGTGCTCTTCCTGGGCTCGAACCTCGTGGGTTCTTTTCCGCGTTTCCTCATGGGCGGCCTCGTGCTCTTCATGGGCCTGTCCACCATCTGGGAGTGGGTGGTCCAGGGCTGGCGGCACATGCCCCTGTGGGACTATCTCCTGGTCCTGTTCATCCTGCTGGTCATCGCCAACTTCGGCTTCCTCACCGGCGTGGGCGTGGGCCTGGGCGCGGCCATCGTGCTCTTCGTGGTCAACTACAGCCGCATCTCCGTGATCCGCGAGGAGAGCGACGGCACCATGCTGCGCAGCACGGTGGAGCGGCCCGTGCCGCACCAGCGCATCCTGGCGGAGCAGGGCGGCCGCATCGCCGTGTTCCGGCTCCAGGGCTTCCTGTTCTTCGGCACGGCCAACTCCCTGCTGACCCGCCTCAGCGCCTGCATGGCCGACGAGAAGCGGGGCCTGCTCTGCATCCTGCTCGACTTCCGGCAGGTCAACGGCTTCGACATCTCGGCCCTGAACAGCTTCCACCGCCTGGCCCAGTTGGCCCAGACACGCGGCGTGACCCTGGTCTTCGCCTACGCGGGCAGGGTCTTCCTGGAGCAGCTGCGGCGCTCCGCCGGGGCCGAGGCCGAGGCGTTCCAGGCCCGGCCGGACATGGACCAGGCCCTGGAGTGCTGTGAGGAGCGCCTGCTGGCGGAGGAGCTGCTCGCCTTGGAAGAGCGACGCAACCGGGGAGGGGTGGACGACTTTTTCGATCTCGTGGTGGACGACATGCTCCGCCATCTGGAGCAGAAGGAACTCTTCGAGGACATCGCGGAGCGGCTGCGGCCCTGGCTGGAGGAGCGCTCGGTGGCCCCGGACCGGGCCTTCATCGAGCAGGGGCGGCCCACCGAGGGCTTCTTCCTGCTTTTGCGGGGCACGGCTCGGGAGGACGTGAAGCGCTCCGACGGGCAGACCGTCCGCCTGCGCACCCTGAGCCCGGGCACCGTTGCTGGCGAACTGGGCGCGTCCTTGGGCTATCCGGCGCTGTCCAGCGTGGTGGCGATCACGGAGTGCCGGGTGGGCTTCTTTTCCCGAGAGAACCTCGATCGTTTGGAACGGGAGGATCCCGCCCTGGCGCTGACCTTCCAGAAAATGCTCAACGGGCTTCTGGAGCAGCGCCTTTTGGCGCGGGCCAATTCGGGCTGAGGAACTTCCTGATCTTTCCGCAGAGTCCGAGGGATGAAAAAAGCCCGGAACCAAGGTTCCGGGCTTTCATTTTTTCAAAGAATCGAGAGGATTACTGCTCGTCCTTGTCCTTCTTGGGCGCGCCCTTGTTCGGAGTCACGTCGATCTCCTCGGGCTCGGTGGTGGCCTTCTTGAAATTTTTGATGGCCTTGCCGAGTCCGCCGCCGATTTCCGGCAGCTTTTTGGCTCCGAAGATCACGACCACGATGAGCAGGATGATGAGCAGTTCCGACATTCCGATTCCGAACATGGGCAGCCTCCCGAGACGTTAGGAGCGCTATACACGTAGCGCCCGAGCAGGTCAATACGCCGGACACGGCCTTTACTTCCGTTCGTCAGGGCTTTAAACAGGCCTTTTCTGGCCGTTTCCGGCCGGTTGAAGGAAGGACGATGGGGGTGCTCACAAGGTTGCCGGGAACGGCCTGCGCCTTTTTCGAGCGCGGGCGGTGTTTCTACGAGGAACGCCTGAATCCCGGCTATCACGAGGAATGGCGCTGCCTCGTGCTCCAGCGCTGGGAGTCCGTGTACGAGGACTTTCTGCGCCAGGCCGACGCCTTCGGCCTGGAGGACGCGGCGGCTTCCGGACTCTGGCAGAGGCGTTTCGAACGCTTGGCCGGAGCCGATCCCCAGTGCGCGAATTTTCAGCCCGGCCCGGAGGACGAGCCGCCCGGTTGCGTGTTCGCACGGGAAGGCCTGTGCCTGCTGACCCTGCCACTGTGCGAGGGCCAGTGCGCGCGGTTCAAAACCCGTGTCCTCGACCCGGCCGAAAGCCCGGCCAAGGAGTGACGGCATGTTCGTATTTTTCCCCACCATGCATGCGGAATTGCTGCCCGACGGCGTTTTGCCCGGCGTCCTGCTGCTGGACCCGGGGTATGATGACGCTGCAAGCGAAGGCCGCCTGCGTCCTGCCGGCCTGCCCCTTGAGCCGGCGACTGCGAGGGCGCTGGTGCGCGACAGCGTGAATTTCGGAGAGCAGTTTCAGGCGCCCGGCGATCTGGCCGCGTACGGCCTGACCGAGGCCTTGAATCGGAACGACGAGGGTTCCGCGGCCATCCAGTCCGAACTGTCCCGGCGCATGCGGGGGCTGCCAGCAACGCAGGAGAGCGATCCGTTTCCCGCGCAGGCCCAGATGACGCTCCTGCTGGCTTGGTTTTATGAGGAGCGCTTCTTGGAGATGCAGCGTCTGGAACAGGGGCTGGCGGCCTCCTGGGAGGCCTTCGGCCGGGGGCTGGGCCTGGAGCCCGAGGAGGAGGGCACCGGCGAGGCTGAACTGGATCGCGCGCTCACCGGCATGACCGCGCCGGTGGTGGGCCGTCCGCAGTACCCCTGGCGCGTGCTTCTGGAGGCGGCGGCCTTTTTCCTGCCCGAGGGCGCGCTGCTCGTCACGGGCGAGGCCGAGCCCGCGTCGACCTGGGCCGAGGCCGGGCTGGCGGCGGCGCCCCTGGACGCGGCCGCGCATCCGGCCCTGGCCGGGCTGCCCGCCGGAACCCGGGTCGTGTCCGCGCCGGTCTGGAGGCTCTCCGGCCGGAGGCGGGAGCCCACCGGACGGCCCGACCTGCTGCGCCGTCTGGACGTGGCCGTGCTGCCGGGCGAAATCGGGGAGGCCCGGTGATCATCGTCAATGACCTCATGCGGCCGGAGGTTCTGGCCGGGATCCGGGGCTTCATCTTCGACTGCGACGGAGTGCTCATCGACTCTTTCGCGGCCAACGTCTGGTATTACAACCACTTCCGAGCGCATTTCGGCCTGCCGCCCATGAGCCCCGAAGAGGAGCGCTACACCCACACCCGCAACACCTTCGATTCCTTTCGACACATCCTGCCGCCGGAGCGCTATGAAGAAGCCATGCGGATGCGGGAGACCTTCGACTATCGGCTGGTCCTGCCGCACGTGCGCCGTGAGCCCGGTGTTCGCGGACTACTCCTCTGGCTGCGTTCCCGGGGGTTCCGGCTGGCCGTGAACACGAGCCGGGCCGACACCATGGACCACATTCTCTCGCATGCCGACCTGACGGGCTTCTTCCGACCGGTGGTCACGGCGCTCACCGAGCCCAGGCCCAAGCCCGCGCCTGACGGGGTGTTGCGCATCCTCTCGGACTGGCGCTGTCCGCGCGAGGAGGTCGTGTTCATCGGCGATTCCGTGGTGGACGAGCGCACGGCCCGGGCCGCTGGCGTTCGTTTCTGGTCTTACGGCGACGAGCGGTTGGACGCCGAGGTCATGATTCCTGACTTCTTCACCTTCCTGCGCAACCTGCGCAGGGCGTATGCGGGCGGGGCCGGGCACGCGGGACTTGATTCTTGAATGCCGCTGTGCCAATTTGAAAACACAACGCGGCGGCCGGGGCTGACCGGCCGGGGAGTCTGACAAGAAAATGGGCTACATGCTCGACATCCTGACGGGAGTGGTCAACATCATCCACATGATCCTGACCGCGTACATGTGGGTGGTCATCATTTCGGCGCTTCTGTCCTGGGTCAACCCCGACCCGTACAACCCCATCGTCCGCTTCTTGCGCAACGTGACAGAGCCGGTGTTCTACTGGATCCGGCGGCGGCTGCCCTTCGTGGTGGTCGGAGGCTTCGACCTCTCGCCCATTCTCGTCATCGTCGGCATCCAGCTGCTGGATTCCATTCTCATCCGGGTCTTCAGCCGGATGGCCATGAGCATGGTGGGAGTCTGACATGTCCGTTTCCAAGATCGACCTGCTGAACAGGAAATTCTCCCGTTCGTTTCTCGGCTATTCCCGTCTGGAGGTCGACCAGTTCCTCCAGGAGGCCGCCGAGGCCCTGGGACAGGCCGTGGATTCGCGCAAGGACGTGCTGCGCAAGCTCAAGCGGCTGGAGGAGACCGTCGAGGAGTACCGCCGCCGCGACGAAACCCTGCGCGACACGCTCATGAGCACCCAGAAGATGGTCGACGACCTCAAGGCCCAGGCCGGGCGCGAGGCCGAGATCATTCTGGACCAGGCCCGGGGCAAGGCCGAGGGCATGGTCCAGCAGGGCTACGCCCGCCTGACCCAGTTGCGCGAGGAAGTGGAGCGGCTCAAGCGCCAGCGCGCCGAGTTCGAGGTCCAGCTCAAGGGCATGCTGGAGAGTCATCTGCGTCTGCTTGAGGCCGGACAGCCCGAACGGGAGCGCCTGGAGGAGATGGAGTCCAAGGTCACTTTTCTGAAAAAGGCCGAGTGAGGGGAAATGTCCGGGCTGCCTGAATATGTGCGGCCCGCCGGGGCCGGCCGCTGGCGGCTTCTCGTCTGGGTGCAGCCCGGCGCGAAGTCCGAGGGGCCGGTCGGCACCTACCAGGGGGCCCTCAAGGTCCGCCTGGGAGCCCGGGCAGTGGACGGCAAGGCCAACAAAGCGCTCATCGACTACATCGCCGGAAGGCTGGATCTGAAAAAGAACCAGATCGAGCTGGAGACCGGCCAGACGGGCAGGAAGAAGACCCTGCTCGTGACGTCCCGACTGGAGCCGCCGTGGAACCGCATGGTGTCCGAGGCTGCGGAAGAATGAACAAGCAACCAAGGAGCGACGCATGGAATCCAACGATCTGGCCATCATTGAGAAGTTCGGTTCCCAGGATAGTGAGCTGCGCGACCTCTACGAACAGCACCAGGAATATGAGAAGTTGTTGGAAAAGCTGGAGAGCAAGCCCTACCTGAGCCCGACCCAGATGCAGGAGATCAAGGCGATCAAGAAGAAGAAGCTCGCCGGAAAGACCAAGCTGCAATTTTTGCTTGATAAATACCGTCAAGTGGAGGCGTGATCGCATGGAAATGACCGGGGCCCAGATCCTTCTGGAGTGTCTGAAGCGCGAGGGCGTGGAGGTCGTGTTCGGCTTCCCGGGCGGCGCCGTGATCGACATTTATCACGAGCTTCCCAACTCCCCCATCAAGCACATCCTCGTCCGTCACGAGCAGGGCGCGATTCACGCCGCCGACGGATACGCCCGGGCCTCGGGCAACGTAGGCGTATGCCTAGTCACCTCCGGTCCCGGCGCGACCAACACGGTCACCGGGATCGCCACCGCCTACATGGATTCCATTCCCGTGGTCATCCTCACTGGCCAGGTGCCGACCAAGCTCATCGGCAACGACGCCTTTCAGGAAGTGGACATCGTCGGCATCACGCGCCCCTGCACCAAGCACAACTACCTGGTGAAGGACGTGCGCGAGTTGGCCCACGTGGTGCGACAGGCCTTTTACTTGGCGCGCTCGGGCCGCCCGGGCCCGGTGCTCGTGGATCTGCCCAAGGACGTGATGCAGGCCAAGACCGCCTTCGTCTATCCCGACGACGTCTCCATGCGCAGCTACAACCCGACCTACAAGCCGCACATCGGACAGGTGCGCAAGGTCGCCCAGCTCATCAAGAAGGCCGAGCGGCCGCTCATCTACTCCGGCGGGGGGGTCATCAGCTCCAAGGGCCACGAGGAACTGACCTGGCTGGCGCGCAAGCTGTCCATTCCGGTCACTTCGACGCTCATGGGCCTGGGGGCCTTCCCCGGCGATGATCCCCTGTGGCTCGGCATGCTCGGGATGCATGGCACGTACACGGCCAACATGGCCGTGAGCAACGCCGACCTCGTGCTGGCCGTGGGCGCGCGCTTCGACGACCGCGTCACGGGCAAGGTGAGCACCTTCGCGCCCAAGGCCACGCTGGTGCATATCGACATCGACCCGACTTCCATCCAGAAGAACGTCTCCGTGCATGTGCCCCTGGTATCCGACTGCAAGCTGGCCCTGGCCGCCCTGAAAAAGGATTTGGAACAGGCCGCTTCGGAACTGGACTGGCCCGGCAAGCACAAGGCCTGGCTCAAGCAGATCAAGGCCTGGAGCAAGGAGCATCCGCTGACCTACAAGGAAGGGGAGGGCATCAGCCCGCAGTACGTGGTGGAGGCCATTGGGGAACTGACCAAGGGCAAGGCCATCATCACCACCGAGGTGGGCCAGAACCAGATGTGGGCGGCCCAGTTCCTGAAGATCACCAAGCCGAACACCTTCCTCTCCTCGGGGGGGCTGGGAACCATGGGTTACGGTTTCCCGGCCGCCATCGGCGCGCAGATGGCCTTCCCCGGGGCCCTGGTCATCGACATCGCCGGAGACGGCTCCATCCAGATGAACATTCAGGAGCTGGCCACGGCGGTCTGTCACAACCTGCCGGTGAAGATCGTGATCCTGAACAACGGCTACCTGGGCATGGTCCGGCAGTGGCAGGAACTCTTCTATCAGAGGAACTACTGCGAAACCTGCATGGAGGCCCAGCCTGACTTCGTCAAGCTGGCTGAAGCCTACGGGGCTGCCGGTTTCCGTGTGACCGAAAAGAAAGACGTGGTGCCCGTCCTGAAACAGGCCTTCAAGCTCAAGAAGACGGTCATCGTGGATGTGCGTGTGGAGCGTGAGGCGAACGTGTACCCCATGATCCCCGCCGGCGCGTCTCTCACCGAAATGCTGCTGGTGTAGGAGGGTAGCCGCATGCGCCATATTCTTTCCGTGACCGTGGAGAACGAGCCCGGCGTCCTGTCCCGGGTGGCCGGCCTGTTCAGCGGCCGCGGCTTCAATATCGAGTCTTTGAACGTTGGGCCTACCCTGGACCCCGGCGTCTCGCACATGACCATCACCACCGACGGCGACGAACTCATCATCGAGCAGATCATCAAGCAGCTGCGCAAGCTGGTCACGGTCATCAAGGTGGTCGACCTGACCACGCTCAAGGCCGTGCAGCGTGAGATGGTCCTTCTCAAGGTCAGCGCCGAGGACTCCAAGCGCGCTGAAATCCTGCGCATCGTGGACATCTTCCGCTGCAAGGTGGTGGATGTGAGCGTGGACGAGCTGACCATCGAGATCACCGGCGACCAGGACAAGATATCCGCCCTGATCAGCCTTCTGACCCGGTTCGGCATCAAGGAAACCGCCCGCTCGGGAACGGTATCCCTACGCCGCGCCATGCAACTGTCGAGCTGAGGCACGCCTTCGACCTGGGCGGGGGGACCTCGGCGTCCCCCTCCGCCCATTCCTGGCCCCGGGGCGCCGATCGCCCGTCCGGCGGGGATATTCCAGAAACCCTCTTGAACGCGAGGAAGCGAGATGAAAGTGTATTACGAGAAGGATGCGGACCTGAAGCTGCTCAAGAACAAGACCGTGGCCATCATCGGTTACGGCAGCCAGGGCCACGCCCACGCCCAGAATCTGCGCGACTCGGGCGTCAAGGTCGTGGTCGGCCAGCGTCCCGGCGGTCCCAACTACGCCCTGGCCCAGGAGCACGGCTTCAAGCCCGTGAGCGCCGCCGAGGCCGCCAAGAAGGCCGATTTGGTCATGATCCTTCTGCCGGACCAGACCCAGGCCCAGGTCTTCAAGCAGGACATTCTGCCGAACCTGAAGCCCGGCAACGCCATCGCCTTCGGCCACGGCTTCAACATCCACTTCAACCAGATCGTGGCCCCCGAGGGCGTGGACGTGATCATGATCGCGCCCAAGGGACCGGGGCATCTGGTCCGCCGCACCTTCACCGAGGGCGGTGCGGTGCCCGCCCTGGTGGCCGTGCACCAGGACGCCTCGGGCAAGGCCCTGAACCTGGCCCTGGCCTATGCCAAGGGCATCGGCGCCACCCGTTCCGGCGTCATTGAGACCACCTTCCGCGAGGAGACCGAGACCGACCTCTTCGGCGAACAGGCCGTGCTCTGCGGCGGCCTGACCTCGCTCATCCAGGCCGGTTTCGAGACCCTGGTGGAGGCCGGCTACCAGCCGGAGATGGCCTATTTCGAGTGCATGCACGAGATGAAGCTCATCGTGGACCTGCTCTACGAGGGCGGCATGGCCCGCATGCGCTACTCCATCTCCGACACGGCCGAATACGGCGACTACGTCTCCGGCCCCCGGGTGGTCGGCGAGGAGAGCCGCAAGGCCATGAAGTCCATCCTCAAGGAGATCCAGGACGGCACCTTCGCCCGCGACTTCCTGGTGGAGAACCAGTCAGGCCGAGCCCACTTCCTGGCGATGCGCCGCCTGGGCGCCGAGCATCAGATCGAGCAGGTGGGCGCCAATCTGCGCTCCATGATGGGCTGGCTGAAAAAGAAATAGCCTTCCCACGCCGAAGTGAAGGGGCCCGCTTCGGCGGGCCCTGTTCATTTTGTTCGCGGCTTGAGCGCGGGCTTCACGTCCAGCACCGGTGTGCCGTCCACGGCCTCCAGGCCGTCCACCAGCAGACTCGCCCCCTGGATTTCCAGGATCGTGACCTCGTGCAGTCCGATGGGATTCGGCCGGTCCGGCGAACGGGTGGACAGGACGCCCCGCTTGGGGATGTCGGGGTTGCCGCGGGGATGCACCCGCAGCACACTTCGGTCGGCCAGGTGCAGCCAAGTCAGGAGCTGTATCTTTTGTCCGGCCTCCAGGCCGTCCAGGGCCGGGAGCAGGGCCGAGTCGAGGTCGATCCAGGCGCGCGGCGCGTCCTCGTCTTCGCATTTCGGGGCCTGATCGCGGTTCCTCAAGGAGGAGCGCACCCTGCCGATGGGCGCGAGCCGCAAGCCCGCTCCGGCCGGGGTGGAGAAATGGTCATGGCCGGATACGGTCACCGGTACGCCGTTCAGGCGCAGGCCCGGGAGCTCCGACACCACACCGATGGCCCGCGCACCGGGGAGCAGATCCAGAATCGCGGCCAGGTCGCCGGGCGCGGCGACGCCCAACAGCGCGTAGTCTTCGCCACCGCGCAGGGCCAACTCCAGGGGGCTCTGGCCGAGTACCTCGGCATGGGCGATCAACTCGGGATGCAGATCCCGGGGAGCGATATCCAGGTCCGCTCCCAAGACCGGGCCCAGGAGTCGGGGCAGGTCTCGGGCCAGGCCGTCGGATATGTCCATGAGTCCTCGGGCCAAGCCGCTTTCCGCCAGGGCCAATCCCTCCGGCAGCCGGGGTGTGGGGCGCAGATGCGCGGCGCAGCAGACCGGCCAGCGGTCCTTGGCGGCCGCGCCGTTGCGCTCCAGGGCCAGCAGACCGGCTCGGGCCAATCCCAGTTCGCCGATCACGAAGAGCGCGTCCCCAGGGCGGCAGCCGCCGCGCGCCAGCACACGGCCTGAGGGGCCCGGGCGGCCCAGGGCGCAGATGTCCAGGCCGATGATTTCGGCCCGGCTCAGGTCGCCTCCGGCCAGATGCACGCCGTGGATCCGGGCCAGCCCGGCCATGCCCGCCAGCAGGCCGTCCCAGAAGGCCTCGTCAGGACCCGGCGGAATCATGAGCGAGAGGGTGAAGCTCAGGGCCTTGCCGCCCATGGCCGCGATGTCGCTCAGGTTCACGGCCAGGGCCTTGTGTCCGATGTCTTCGGGCGTGAAGTACGAGCGCCGGAAGTGCACGTCCTCCAGGAAGAGGTCCGAGGTGGCCAGCAGGCCGCCCGCGAGGTCCAGCAGAGCGCAGTCGTCGCCGCGCTCCAGGAGGGCCAGGGGGCGTCCTGCGGAGAAATGATTCTCGATGCGGGCCAGAAAGTCGTCTTCCGAGGTCGGGGGCATGGGGCCTCCAATGGCTGATGCTATAACATTTCCAGGTAGTCGCCCACAATGACCTTGAGCCCGAACCCGGGGAAGTTCACCCGGAACTTGTTGTCTTCCAGGCGGGCCACGATCTTGCCCGGGCCGAAGATCTTGTGCTTGCAACGCCCCAGTTCGCCGGGCGCGTTTACAGGCCCTCGCGGCCGTTCCGGCGCGTTCGCGGCGGCCGGGCGGGAAGCCGGGGCGGCCAGGGGGCGTACGCCGCCGAGATAGGACTCCTGGACCCGCTGGAAGCAGGTCTCGGGCAGCTCGCTGACGAAGGGCGAAGGGATGGCCGGTTCGGTGATGCCGTTATAGCGGTTGTAGAGTGAGCCGGGAACGAACAGGGCCAGTTCGTCGCGGGCCCGGGTGCAGGCCACATAGAGCAGGCGGCGCTCCTCTTCCATATCCTCGGGCCGGGACAGGGCCCGTTTGGAGGGGAAACGGTCCTGGACCAGATCGATGATGAGTACGGCGTTCCACTCCAGGCCCTTGGCCGAATGCACGGTGGAAAGCACCAGGGCGTCCTCGCGGCGGGATTCCTGCTGTTCGCCGTCCAGGCTCAGGTCCGCCAGGAAGGCGTCCACGTCCTGGTAGGAGGCCGCGATCTGGAGCAACTGCTCCAGCCCGGCCTGACGTTTGGGATAGTCGTCCGGGTACTGGCTCACGAGGATGGGCGTGTAGAAGGCCAGGATCTGTTCCAGGGCCCCGGACGGGGTCTTGGCCGTGCGGCGCAGGGTATCCATATCCCGCAGCAGTGTGCCCAATTCAGCGTGTTTCTTGATCTTCTTGTCGAGGGCTTTCTGGTCTCCGGCCAGGATGGCCTGGGCGATGCGGGTGGCGGTCTTGGTTCCCACACCCTTGATGTGGGCCAGTGCCCGCTGCCAGGAGAGCAGGTCCGCCGGGTTGCGGGTCAGGCGCAGATAGGCCAGGGCGTCCTTGACGTGCGCGGCCTCGTGGAAGCGGATGCCGCCGTACTTCTGGTAGGCCAGGCCCATCTGGGAGAGCGCCGCCTCCAGGGGGAAGGACTGGTATCCGGCGCGGAAAAGCACGGCGATCTCATGCAGGGGGTGGCGGCGGGCCAGCTCGATGACCGTGTTGAGCACCTGGCGGGCCTGGCTTTGGTCGCTCAGGGGTTGGACCAGCAGAGGGCGGTTGCCGCCCTGCCGCGCGGCCACCAACCGTTTGTCGAATTTCTGGAGCGCGCCGTCCAGGATGTGGTTGGTCAGGTCCAGGATGGGCTGGGTGGAGCGGTAGTTGCGCTCCAGGCGGATGATCTTGGCCGCCGGGAAATCCTTGGGGAAGTCCAGGATGTTGGCCACATTGGCCCCCCGGAAGGCGTAGATGGACTGGGCGTCGTCGCCCACGGCCATGACGTTGCCCGCGCGGCCCGCCAGCAGACGCACGATGCGGGCCTGGACCAGGTTCGTGTCCTGGTACTCGTCGACCATGATGTAGCGATGTCGGGCGCGCAGTTCCTCGCGCAGCCAGTCCTGCTCCGTCAGGGCCCGTTCCAGGAGGAAGAGCAGGTCGTCGTAGTCCGCCAGCCCGTGGCCGCGTTTGAAGCTCTCGTAGCCCGCGGCCAGGGCCTCCAGGTCGCCCAGGTAGGGCATCAGGTGGTAGGCCTCGCGCTCCAGCAGTTCCTTGAGCGGCAGTTCCTTGTTGCGGGACTTGGTGATGCAGTCCGCCACCGTGGCCCGTTTGGGGAAGGAGCGATCGGATTTGCCCAGGCCGAGCCCGTCGCGCACTTCGCGGATGGCGTCCTCGGCGTCGCCCCGGTCCATGAGCGTGATGCCGCCCGTGGTTCCGACCAGTTGCGGGTGGCGGCGCAGCACGGAGTAGGCGAAGGAATGGAAGGTGCCCCCGCCGGTCCCGGTCAGGGGACGGTTCAGCAGGGCTCCGGCCCGGGAGAGCATCTCCTGGGCGGCCTTGCGGGTGAAGGTCAGGAGCAGGATCTGCTCCGGGGGCACGCCCAGCTCCACGAGGCGAGCCAAGCGATAGACGATGGTCCGGGTCTTGCCCGAACCGGCCCCGGCGATGACCAGCACCGGGCCGTCCGTGTGGAGCGCGGCCTGAAGCTGCTCGGGGTTGAGATCATGTTCGAAGTCTATGGGCATGCGTGGATTCCGAAATGGCTCAGGATGAGGCGGCCCGCGTCGCGCATCCGTTCCGGCCGGCTTCCGGCCGAGTCGCGGAAAAAGGCGTCGCCCGCCGTATGCGTTCCGTCCCGGCCGAAGCGGCCGAAGACGGCGTCCCTGTTGAATTTGGCCTTCAGGTCGAAGCCTGGCCGGGCCAGGCAGAGCATATCCGGCGGGGACATGTTCCCGTTGGTCCCGGGATACAGCTCACGTTCGAGAAACACCTGTTCCATGACCCGCTCGCCCTGGAAGGTCAAGCTCAGGAGCGCTTCTCGGATTTCTCCGGCCAGGCGCGCGGCCTCGGCGTCGGTGAGCCGCCCCCGGCCGAAGGCCCGGCGTGTGTGCAGGTGGATGCGCCCCGGGTCCAGGGCCAGGGCCGCGCTTTCCGGGGCGATTCGGGCGGCTTCCCACTCGGCCTCGGAGCCATGCCTGCCGGGCGGCAGAAGCCGGAGCAGGCCCGCCTCCACCAGCCAGCGGTTCAGATCCACCTCGGTACGCAGGCCGGTGAAGCCGTGGTCGGCCAGGACCAGGAGCCGCTTGGGCTCGGGCAGGGCCGCGTAGCGTTCGAGAAAGACGCCGATGAGCTTGTCCCAGAGGGTGAGCAGCTCCAGACAGTCGGCGTGCAAGGGGTGGGAGTCCTCGGTCACGGCGGACCAGAGGAAGTGGAACAGTCGGTCGGTCTCGGTGAGTACGAAGACGAACAGATCCCAGGCCAAGTCCGGCCAGAGCAGATCCAGGGCCGCCCGGCGCGAAGCCAGGGTGGCCCGCAGACCGGCCAGGAGGTACTCGGGATCGGCCGCGCCCCGGGTGGTGTCGGCCTCCAGGCGGTAGCCCCGGCGGGCCAGTTGTCCGGCAAGGAAGGGCGGGAACACGGCCCGTTCCAGATCCCGGGCCACGAATCCGGCCACGAGCATGCCGCGCAGGGGACGGGCCGGGTAGGTGTTGGGCAGGTTGATCACCCGGCTCGTCAGGCCTCGTGCGCCCAGGCGGTCGAAGACCGTGGGGCAGGCCACCTGCGTGGCGTCCACGATGGACAGCTCGTAGGATGCCGGGTCCAGGCGGGTGAAGCCGAACACGCCGTGGACCTCCGGGCCCTCGCCCGTGGCCAGGGAGGTCCAGTTCACCGGCGAGAGTTCGGGCAGCTCGGCCCGGATGCTTCCGGCCCCCGGCAGCAGCGAGGCCAGGTTGGGCAGCCGAGGGGCCAGGCGTTCGGCCAGGGACAGGGGCAGGCCGTCCAGCCCGAGGACCGCCAGCCGGGGGCGCTCCAGCATCAGCCCAGCACCACGTCGTACTTCTTGCCGAAGCGGGCCGGGTTGTAGGAGAGCTTGGCCTTGCGCAGGCCTTCTTCGCCCAGATCCTGTTCGCGGTTGACGAAGGCGAAGTCCTTGCCCGCGTGCTCGAGGAACATCTGGTTGATGGCCTGGTAGGCTCCCGGGAAGCGGGTGTCGGCCTTTTCGAAGTGGATCACCAGGGTGTCCTTGGACAGGCATTCGGCCACGGTGTAGGCCACGATGCGGCCCTCTACGCGCACGGTGCCGCCCATGAGGCAGGTCAGACGGTCCATGTGCTGGAGCACACGGGTGATGGCGTGGTTTTCGGCCTCCAGGGCCGGGGAGTGTTCGTTCTCTTCCTCGCGCCAGCGGAACCAGTCGGCCTGCATGTCGAGCACTTCCTCCACACAATCCGGGGTCATGCAGCTGTACTGCCAGAGATTGTCGTTCTTGAACCGCTCCAACTGCTCACGCTTCTTGCGGTACATCTCGCCGGGCAGGGCGACGAGGTCGGGAACGGAATAGACGTAGTCCCAGTGGTCGCGGGCGGCGCTCAGGCGGATGCCGCCGTTGAAGGCGTCCTTCCAGACCCGGGCCAGGGTTTCGGGCACGCGGGTGAATGTCGCGGCCTCGGTCACGGCCTTGCATTCGGTCCAGCGGTAGTCGGCCCAGGGGCCCATGGGGGCCCAGTACACGAGGTCCGGACGGGTCTGGCGAATCCAGATCAAGCCCCCGGCGAAGGCCCATTCCAGGCCGTAGTGCTCGGCCCAGCCCCAGATGTTGGCGAAAGCGTAGTCCGAGGTGACTTCCGGCGTGGCCGCCAGGATTTGCCCGTAATCAAACTGGCGGTCGAGGCTCAGCGGTTCAAATGCGAGGGGCATGCGCTGCTTCCTTTTTGCAGTGTTTGTGTTTGATCATGCCGTGGCAGGACCAGTCCTTGAAGGCATAGACGTAGAGCATGACCAGGGATTGCGCGGCCTGGGAGGCGAGCATGGAGATCCAGATGCCCGAGGCCCGGCCCATGACGAGGTGTCCGAGCACGTAGGCCAGGGGCAGGCGCAGGCACCAGGTCGCCAGGCCCATGATGACCATGTTGAAATGGGTGGCTCCCGCGCCGTTGAAGGCCCCGGCCAGGATCATGGTGGTCAGGGTGAAGGGGATGGCCAGCAGGTTCCAGAACAGATAGTTCACCGCCTCGCGCTGGACGGCCGTGTCCGGGGCCAGGAAGGCCGCCAGGGGCTCCAGGAATTGCCAGACCACCAGGGACACGGCCACGATGCAGACCAGGCCGATGACCAGGATGCGGTAGCCGTAGGAGCGGGCCTCCTCGAAGCGGCCCGCTCCCAGGGAGTGGCCCACCAGGATGCCCGCCGTCATGTTGAAGGCGAAGGCCGGCAGAAAGAGCAGGGACTCCACGCGGATGCCCGCCGACATGCCCGCCAGGGACACGACGTTGTCCCGGGGCAGGGCGGCGGTGATGGCGTACAATACGAGATAGCCCGAGTGCCAGACCACCTGCATGACCACCGAGGGCCAGGAAACCTTGTAGAGATAGGGCAGGGCCCGGCGCACCCAGCGCCAGGGCGCGAAAGTGGCCCTGACCAGGAGGCCCTCCTTCCAGAGGGCGGCCACGTTGGCGACCGCGCCCAGGGTCACGGACCAGAAGGTGGCCCAAGCCAGGCCTTGGTAGCCCAGTTCCGGCAGGCCCCACCAGCCCAGGCCCAGGCCCAGGTCTCCCACGGTGTTCAAGATCGTCACCACGGCCATGGAGTAGAGCGGGAAAAAGACCTGCTTGCGGGCCCGGAACACGGCGTTGAGCACGATGAGCAGGGAATAGGACGGCAGGAGGAGCAGGTAGACCCAAAGGAAGTATTCCGTGACCGGCCGGATGGAGTCGGGCACCTGCAGGGCCGAGAGCAGGAGGCTCTTCAGCGGCAGGCCCAGGAGCATGAGCAGGCCACCCATGACCAGGGCCAGGAGGATGCAGAGGCCCACATAACGCCGCGCGCGAAGTTCCCGGCCCGCGCCCAGGGATTGGCCGATGGCGGCCACGCCCGCGTTGGCCACGGCCGTGGCCACGATGAGGAAGAAGAACAGCGACTGGGTGATGAGCCCGAGGGAGGCCTGGACCTCGCGGTTGATGCGCCCGGCGGTCCAGACGTCCACGAAGCCGATGAGGAAGTTGAAGACCATCATCAGGATCTGGGGCCAGGAGAGGGTCCAGATGGTGCGGTAGGGCGACTGGTCCAGGCCCTCGGGCGATCTGTTCATGGTCATGGGAGATCGGTTTCCTTGCGCTCGGGCGGCTCCCGGCGTCCGGGAAGCATAGTCATTCTCCGGCGTTTGCCAAGAGGGCCGGGGAACGGTGGCGCGCTTTACTTTTTATGCCGCCGGAAACATAATGGACTTATCCGAGAAATCGGACAAGCCAAGGAGGCCGCCATGTCCCGGGAACTTCCGCAGGCCACCCTGCGCGTCCACCTCTGGTTCGAGAACGAGGGCGGCATGCTCTTCGGCCTGGGCCGGGTCCAGCTTTTGCGCGAGGTGGCCCGGCTGGGCTCCCTGCACAAGGCCGCCCAGGCCTTGGGCATGTCCTACAGGGCCGCCTGGGGCCGCATCAAACGTACCGAGGCTGCCCTGGGCAACCCTGTGGTGGCCAAGGTGGCGGGCCGCAAAGGTTATGCCTTGACGCCCCTGGGGGAACAACTGGTGAGCGATTTTTCCTCCTGGCACGCGGAGGTTGAGCGCTTCGCCCTGGAACGCGCTCGGATCATGCTTTCCTGGGATACCGTGGGGTTCGCGGAAGGTCCGGTCGAGTCTTAGTCGTCGTGGGAGTGGGGCAGGCCGCCCTCCGCATGCACATGCACGTGGGCGTGCGGCTCGACCGTGCTCTCCACCAGCCTGCCGTCGCGCAGGGAATACAGCCGGTTCGTGATCTTGGAGAGGAAGTCCGGCTCGTGGGACACGGCCAGGACGGCGATGTCGAGCCCGTTGAGGATGTCCACGATGCGGGCCTTGGTCTCCCGATCCAGGCCCGTGGTTGGCTCGTCCAGGATGAGCGCCTCGGGCCGCATGGAAAGCACCGTGGCCAAGGCCACCAGCTTTTGCTCCCCGCCCGAGAGGCGGTAGGGCACCCGGTCGGCGAAGTCGGAGAGTCCTAACAATTCTAGGGTTTCTTCTGCCCGGCGGCGAGCCTCGGCGCGGGAGAGCCCCTGGTTCAGCGGACCGAAGGCCACGTCGTCGAGCACGGAGGGGCTGAAGAGCTGGTCGTCGGCGTGCTGGAAGAGAAACCCCAGGCGCAGTCGGGCCGCGGCGAATTCCTTGGGGCCGGTCATGGCCCGGCCGAAGAGGCGGATTTCCCCCTCCGAGGGCTTGATCAGGCCCATGAGGGCGAAGAGCAGGGTGGTCTTGCCGCTGCCGTTGGGGCCCACGAGGCCCCGGCGTTCCCCGGGGCGCAGGGTCAGGTCCAGTCCGCGCAGCACCGGCTCCCGTCCCGGATAGCCGCAGACCAATCCCCGGGTTTCAATAAGGGCTTCCGCGTCGTTCACGCCGTTTTCTCCAGAATTGAAAGTCCGGCCACGGCCGCCGAGGCCAGTCCCGCCAGCATCAAGAAGATCGTGTCCCGCGCGCCGTAGGAGAACTCGGCCAAGGAGTGGAATCTGCCGTTGAAGCCCCGGCAGAGCATGGCTTGGTGTACCCGCTCGGCCCGGTCCCAACTTTTCACCAGGAGCATGCCCAAGAGCCAGGCGTAGGTCCGGTAGGTGTGCCCGTCGGTGCGCGGTTTGAAGCCCCGCGCCTCGGCCGCCGTAAGCAGACGGCGGAATTCCCGCTGGATGACGAAGAGATAGCGGTGGGCCATGAGCAGGAGGTGGCAGAATTTTTCCGGCAAGCCCAGGGCCTGGAGCGCCCGCCCCAGATCCTGGGGGGCGATGGTGCCCACGAGCGAGGTCACGGCCAGGAAGGCCGCGTTGGTCTTGAGGGTGAGCAGCAGGGCCAGTCGCGCGCCTTCGCGGGAGTAGACCAGGGGGCCCAGGTGGAAAAGAGCCTCGCCCTGGCCGCCCAGGGGCAGGAAGACCCAGAGGAAGGCCGTGAAGGCGTTCACCGCCAGCAGACGGCGCAGGATCAGGCCGGGCGCGGGGCGGGTCAAGGTCAGAGCCAGGAGGCCGAAGCCCAGGGCGGCCAGGGCCGAGGCGTCGGAGCGGGCCAGGGCCACGGGAATGCTGAAGAAGAGCATGGCCAGGAGCCGCGCGCGCGGGTCGAGGCGGTGGATCGGACCGCTTCCCTGGGAAAGAGGGGCTTCCAGGTCGGACATCAGGCCAGCGCGCCGGAGAGAACCTCGGGCTTGACCCGGCGCAGGAAGACCACCGCGGCGGCCGTGACGAAGCCCTCGATGAGGCAGATCGGCAGGTTGGCCAGGAAGATGGCCCAGGCCGCGTGCGTGAAGGTTTCGCCCGTGCCGATGAGGGCCAGGGCCACCAGGATGCCGGAGAGGAATACGGCCAGGGAACCGCAGATGAACCCGCCCAGGCCCGCGCGGCGGTTGTCCGGCGAGAGCAGCAGGGGGCGGCAGGCCAGGGCGCAGAGTACGGCGGGCAGAGCCATTGTCGTGGTGTTCATGCCGAGCACGGTCAGGCCGCCGAATTGGAAGAGCACGGCCTGGAGCAGCAGGGCCACGAGGATGGCCGGGAAGGCGGCCCAGCCGAGGATCGCGCCCAGCAGGCCGTTGAGGATGAGGTGGGCGCTGGTGAAGCCGACTGGGACATGCACCAGGGAAGCCACGAAGAAGGCCGAGGAGAGAATGGCAGCCTGGGGCATGCGTTCGGGAGGTAGTCGCTTCAGGCCGACGGCGACGCCCGCGACGGCCAGGGCGGCTCCCGTCAGAAGCACCGGAGCGGAAAGAATGCCTTCGGAGATGTGCATGGGATCGCCCGCCTCATGAGAATCGTTGGATACCGTGGATACGTTTCGCTAAACAGCAGGCTTTCCGTAACACGCATTTTGAACCAATGCAACGAGATCAGGTTGTGACTACGGTCAGGCCAGTCCGACCTCGGTGCGGATTGAGGTCACGGCCCCGATGGCGATCTGGAAGAACTCTCCCAGCTCCAGGCCGAGTTTTTCGCATTCGCGGATGATCTCGCGGTTCACGGCGGCCGCGAAAGCTTTTTCCTTCATCTTCTTTTTCAGACTCTTGGGCTCCATGCCGTCGAGCCCGCCGGGCCGCACCAGGGCGTTGGCGTGGACCAGCCCGGTGACGGTCTCGCCGCAGCGCAGGGCGAAGTCGAACTCCGTGGCCGGGGCCTCGCCGTTGTTCAGCTCGCAGGCGTGGCGCATGATGGCCGCCAGGGCCTCGTCCGGCAGGCGGCCGTCCAGCATCTCCACCGTGAGCAGCCCGTGCCGGGCGGTTTCATCCTTGGTCTCGGCATAGTCCAGGTCGTGCAGCAGACCGGCCAGGCCCCAGAGTTCCTCGTCCCGGCCCAGGCGGCGGGCCAGCCCGCGCATCACGGCCTCGGTCTCCAAGGCGTGCACGATGAGGTGTTGTTCGTTGTTGCGGCTCTTCAGCAGGCTCAGGGCCTCGTCGCGGCTGATCATCTTGAACTCCTTGGATATTTGAAAGACTCTCGATTTTTTCGCGATGCGTTTGGGGTCACTTTCCGGCTGCGTGGCAGGCCACGAAGCGCCCTGGGGCCGCCTCGCGCAGGTCCGGGACGCGTTCCAGGCAGTCGGCCCGGGCCTCGGGGCAGCGGGGGTGGAAGGCGCAGCCCGGGGGCGGGGCCAGGGGGCTCGGCAGCTCGCCGCGCGCCCGGGCGGCCGGGGCGCGTGCGTCCGGGTCGGGCACGGGCGCGGCGGCCAGGAGGGTGCGCGTGTAGGGGTGCAGGGGAGCGGCGAAGAGGTCGTCGGCCGGGGCCAGCTCCACCAGCCGCCCGAGGTACATGACCGCCACCCGGTCGCTTACATGGCCGACCACGGAGAGGCTGTGGGAGATGAACAGGTAGGTCAGGCCCAGCCGTTCCTGGAGGTCGGCCAGGAGGTTCAGCACCTGGGCCTGGATGGACACGTCCAGGGCCGAGACCGGCTCGTCGCAGATGACCAGCTCCGGGCTCAGGGCCAGGGCCCGGGCGATGGCCGCGCGCTGGCGCTGGCCGCCGGAAAACTCGTGCGGGTAGCGGTCCGCCTGCTCGGCCGAGAGCCCCACCAGGGCGAGCAGTTCGGCCACGCGCTCCCGGCGCTCCCGGGGCGTGCCCAGGCCGTGGATGTCCAGGGCCTCGCCCACGGCCGATCCGATCCGCTGGCGCGGGTTCAGGGAGGAGTACGGGTCTTGGAAGACCATCTGGACCTTGCGCCGAAATTCCTTCTCCGGCCATTCCCCCACGTCCCGGCCCCGGTAGAGCACTTGGCCGGAGGTGGGCCGCTCCAGGGCCAGGAGCAGGCGCGCCAGGGTGGACTTGCCGCAGCCGGATTCGCCCACCAGCCCCAGGGTCTCGCCCGGGGCCAGGCTCAGGCTCACGCCGTCCAGGGCGCGCACCGTGGCCGGGGAGAGGTCCAGCAGGCCGCCGCGCACACGGTAGCGGCGGGACAGGTCGCGGGCTTCGAGAAGGGGGGCGTCGTGGGTCATCGGTAGAGCCAGCAGCGCACGTCGTGCCCGGCCTCGGGGGTGAATAGGGGCGGGGCTTCGCTGTCGCATGGTTGGAAGCGTTTGGGGCAGCGCGGATGGAAACGGCATCCCCGGGGCAGATCGAAGATCGAGGGCACCGTACCGGGAATGGGCGTGAGCCGCCCGCGCGACCCGGGACGGGGCAGGGAGGCCAGCAGGCCCTGGGCATAGGGGTGCAGCGGATTTTTGAACAGGCGGCCCACCTGGGCCTGTTCCAGGATCTGGCCCGCGTACATCACGGCCACGCGATCGGCGGCTCGGGCCACCACGCCCAGGTCGTGGGTGATGAGCAGGGTGGCCCCGCCCGCGCGGCGTTCGCGCACCTGGACCAGAAGGTCCAGGATCTGGGCCTGGATGGTCACGTCCAGGGCCGTGGTGGGCTCGTCGGCCAGAAGCAGGTCCGGGTCGCAGGCCAGGGCCATGGCGATCATGACCCGCTGGCGCATGCCGCCGGACATCTCATGGGGGAAGCTCGCCGCGCGTTCGGCCGGGGCCGGGATGCCGACCCTGTCGAGCATGTCCACGGCCGCGCTCCAGGCGGCCTTCCTGTCCAGGCCCTTGTGCAGGCGCAGGGTTTCCGCGATCTGCTCCCCCACGCGGAACACGGGGTTGAGCGAGGTCATGGGCTCCTGGAAGACCATCGACAGGGCGCTGCCGCGTAGGCCGCGCATCTCGGCCTCGGGCAGGGCCAGGAGATCCCGGCCGCGAAAGAGCGCCCGGCCGGAGGTGACGCGGCCCGGAGGATCGGGTATCAGACGGAGCACGGAGAGCGCCAGGACGGTCTTGCCGCAGCCCGATTCGCCCACCAGGGCCAGGGTTTCCCCGGGCAGGACGTCCAGGCTCACGCCGTCCACGGCCCGGGCCTGGCCCCGGACGCCCAGGAAGTCGGTGCAGAGTTCCTGGATGCTCAAGAGCGGCTCGGCCATTGGATTCTTCGTTTTCCTTCAAGTTGAGGTTGAGCTTTTTCAGAAGCGCATGGTACGCAAAACAGCGGGTTCCCACAACCCGCGCCGGAGGTGTCCTTGTCCCTGGTGGCGGTGATCGGCGGAGGTCTGGCCGGGTGCGAATGCTCCCTGGTCTTGGCGAGGCGGGGAGTGGCGGTGCGGCTCTACGAGATGAAGCCCCAGCGTTATTCCGAGGCCCACGGCAGCCCGGGGTTGGCCGAATTGGTCTGCTCCAATTCCCTGCGTTCCGAGGAGTCCACCACGGGCGTGGGCCTGCTCAAGGAGGAGATGCGCGCCCTGGGCAGCGCGGTCATGGCGGCGGCCGAGGCCACGCGGGTGCCCGCGGGCAAGGCTCTGGCCGTGGACCGTGAGCTGTTCTCGGCCGAAATGACCCGCGCGGTGGAGGCCGAGCCCAACATCGAGCTGATCCGGCGCGAGGTGCTCTCCCTGGACGATCCCGAGCTGGCCGAGGCCTCGGCCGTGGTCCTGGCCGCCGGGCCCCTGGCCTCGGCGTCCCTGGCCGAAAGTCTGGCCCTGGCCGTGGGCGGCAAGCGGCTCTATTTCTACGACGCCATCGCGCCCATCGTCTCGGCGGACTCCGTGGACATGGGCGTGGCCTTCCTGGGCTCGCGCTACCGGCCCGAGGACCACGACTACCTGAACTGCCCCCTGGACGAGGAGCAGTACAAGGCCTTCGTCGCCGCGCTCCTGGCGGGCGAGAAGGTTCCGCCCCGGGACTTCGAGCAGGCCGTGCATTTCGAGGGCTGCCTGCCCGTGGAGGAGATGGCCGAGCGCGGCGAGATGACCCTGGCCTTCGGCCCGCTCAAGCCCGTGGGGCTCACGGACCCGCGCAGCGGCCGCCAGCCCTACGCCGTGGTCCAGTTGCGGGCCGAGAACCGCGAGGGCACGGCCTACAACCTCGTGGGCTTCCAGACCAAGCTGACCTACCCGGAGCAGAAGCGCGTCTTCCGCATGATCCCGGGCCTGGAGCGGGCCGAGTTCCTGCGCCTGGGCAGCATCCACCGCAACACCTACGTGGACGCGCCGAGCGTGCTCACCCCGGAACTGGAATTGAAGGCCCGGCCCGGCGTCTATCTGGCTGGCCAGATCACCGGCGTGGAGGGCTATCTCGAATCCGCCGCCTGCGGGCTCTGGCTGGGGTTGTCCCTGGCCGGGAAGCTCGGCGCGGGCCCGGCGGTGTCCCTGCCGCCCCGGGAGACGGCTCTGGGCGCGCTTTTGGGGCATCTGCGCACCCTTCCGGCCCGACGTTTCCAGCCCTCGAACGTGAACTTCGGACTCATGCCGCCCTTGGATCGCAAGGCCAAGAAGGCCGTACGCAAGGAACTGCACGCCGAGCGCGGCCGGGAGAGCTTCGCCGCCTGGTTGCGCTCGCTTGAACCCGTCGACGCGGAGGAAACGCGATGATTCTGGACCGCCTGGAAAACTGGGAGCTCTATTTCCGCTCACCGCTCATGGAACGGGTGCGTCTGTGCCTGGCCGGGCTGACGCCTGATTCGCCGCTCGGGGAACGCGAAATCCAGGGCCGCGACGCCTGGGTGAACCTTTTCGAGGGAGCGCTGCGGCTGCCGGAGCAGGCCCGTTTCGAGAGCCACCGGGTCTACGCGGACGTGCAGATGGTGGTGCGCGGGGAGGAGCGTTGCGGCTGGGTTCCGCGTGAGGGGCTGACGTGCGATGGGGACTACGACCCGGACAAGGACGTCGCCTTCCACCGCGTCCCGGCTGCCGGGGCCGAAACCTTCGGCCTGCGGCCCGGGCTGTTCGTGGTCTTCTTCCCCGGGGACGCGCACATGCCCCAACTCGGCGGCCCGGGAAGCGTGCTCAAGGCCGTGGCCAAGATCAGGGCCGACCTTTTGAAATAATGTATCTTTTCCGATTTTGTGTCGCGGGTCCAGGGGCTGCGGGCCCCTGGCGGGGCCGGGGCGGAGCCCCGGTCTCCCGGACCCATCCCTAGCCGAGAATCTTCTCCGGCGGTCTTCTTTCCGGCACGATCTCGCGGGGAATCTTGCCCTCGTTCCATTCCCTGGACACGTACAGGCCGCAGAAGCAGGCCCCGTACTCGCGCACGTCGTCCTCGCGGTAGGCACAGGGGCAGACGATGTCCTTGTCCTGCTCGAAGGTCCCGTTGGCCAGGCGGCAGGGGCAGGCCATGTAGCCGTAGCGCTCCTTGTTGGTCAGCAGGCTCTCCAGCAGGGGCAGGGTCATCTCCATGTCCGTGTTGAAGAAATAGCCCTTGGGCTCCTGGAACCGGCGCAGCTGTTCGAAGAGTTGCTTGGCGTCCACGACTACTTCCCGAGGGCCTTGTTGATGCGGTCCTTGTTGAAGCCCACGATGACCTCCCCGTCGATGACCATGGTGGGGAAGGACACCGCTGGGTTGAGCTTCTTCACCTCGTCGATGATCTTCTTGCGCTCGTCGCCCTCCAGCTTGTCCACGAAGACGCATTCGTAAGCGTCGCCGCACTCGTCGAGATAGGCCTTGGTGTTCTTGCAGTGGATGCAGGTGCTCAGGGCGTAGAGCTTGATGTCGTGGGACATGGGCTTCTCCTTTCCAGCGCGGGTTTCCGGGCCTTGGCCGGGATGGTTCTTGGCTTGAAACTATGATCGTTTCCGGTCTTTCTGTCAAAGCGGACCGTTGCGGACTCCGGCGGTCTCGCGGTGGGCCAGGCGCGCCTCCAGCCGCCGCGCGGCCAGGGAGCAGGTCCCGCTGAGCACGAGGTAGAGGGCCAGGACCGTGATCCAGATTTCGAAGGTCCGATAGGTGGCGGCCGAAAGCTCCGTGGCCTGGAAGGTCGCCTCGCGCACGGAGATGACCGAGACGATGGCCGTGTCCTTGACCGTGGAGATGAACTGTCCGGCCAGGGCCGGGAGCATGCGCGTCATGGCCTGGGGCAGGATCACGTGGCGCAGCTGCTGGCCCCGGGTCAGGCCCAGGGCGCAGGACGCCTCCCACTGTTCGGGTTCCAGGGAGCGGATGCCCGCCCGCACGATCTCGGTGATGTAGGCTCCCTCCAGCAGGCCGAGCACGAGCACGGCCGAGAGCAGCTCCGGGAACTGGCCCGGCGGCCCCAGGATCCAGGAGAGTGTGTCCTGGGCCCAGGGCGGCAGGGCCAGGACGCGCTCCTGGAGGTCCAGGGCCGCGGCCAGCTGGCTGCCGAGGAAGAAGTAGCCCAGGAAGACCAGGACCAGGGGCGGCAGGTTGCGGACCACCTCCACGTAGGTTGTGCCGACCATGCGCCGGAAGGGGCGGGGGCTGACCCGGGCCAGGGCCATGAGCGTGCCCAGGACCAGGGCCAGGAGCCCGGACCAGAGGCTCAGGCGCACGGTGGTGAACAGGCCCTGGAGCAGGGGGCCGGGCGTGGCGCTGCCCGCGCGCCAGAAGGCCTGGGTCAGCACGCCCCAGTTCCAGCGGTAGTCCAGGCGGTCCAGGCGCAGGGCCAGCCAGGCCAGGGCCAGGCAGACGATCAGGACCAGGGCCGCGTCCAGGACGCGGGCCCCGGGCCGCCGCACGGTCGCGGGTCGGGACATGCGGCTACTCGACCAGTCCCTTCCAGTCCTCGGTTTCGAACCAGTACTTGAAGCGCGCGTCGAGCCAGCCCAGGGAATTGGTGGCGCGGATCCAGTTGTCCAGGAAGTTGAGGAAGTCCGGGTCGCCCTTGCGCACGGCGAAGCCGATGGGCTCGCGGGTGAAGTCCGCGTCGCCCAGGGGCAGGAAGAGCTTGTCCGGGTGCTGGGCGGCCTGGATGCGCGGCAGCGGGGCCGAGGCCACCATGGCGTGCGCCCGGCCGTTGACCAGTTCCAGGGTGGCCTGGGCCTCGTCGTTGAAGGGCCTGATCTCGGCCTTGGGCAGGAAGTTCTGGGCCGCTTCCTGGGCCGTGGTGCCCAGGCGCACGGCGACGATCACGCCGGGCTTGTTGAAGTCGGCCAGGGTCTTGAATCCGGCGGCCTTCGCCTTGTTGGCCACAAGGGCCATGCCGGTGTGCTCGTAGGGGATCGAGAAGTTGACCTTCAGGTTGCGTTGGGGCCGGATGCCCATGCCGCCGATGATGATGTCGAACTTTCCGGTGAGCAGGGCCGGGATGATGCCGTCCCATTTGGTGGGCACGAACTCGGCCTTCACGCCCATGTCCTCGGCCAGCCTGCGGGCCACGTCGATCTCGAAGCCCACGAACTGCCCGTCCTTGGCCTGCATGGCCCAGGGCACGAAGGTCGAGAAGCCCACGCGCAGCACGCCGCGCTTGAGCACGTCCTCCAGGGTGCTCTGGCGCGCGATCTCGGCGCGCGCCGTTTCGGCCCGCACGTCGGCGGCCAGGCCCACGACGACGATGAGCGTCACCAGGCCCGAGACGAAGGTTCTCCACAAGGTCATGGCGTCCTCCACAGGTTGGGGTTGATCGCAGTATGAACCCTACACCAGCCTGAGCCGCTTATCCAGGCGATTCACCAGGAAGGAGAGCAGGAACGTCACGGCCAGGTAGAGCCCGGCCACGGCGAACCATATCTCGAAGGCCAGGAAGGTTCGCGAGACGATGATCTGGCCCTCCATGGTCAGGTCGTGGATGGCGATGGTGCTGACCAGGGCCGAGTCCTTGACCAGGGATACGGCCTGGCCCGCCAGGGGCGGCAGCACGCGGCGCAGGGCCTGGGGCAGGATCACGTGGCGGTATGCCTGCCAGGTGGTCAGGCCGAAGCTCTCGGCGGCTTCCCACTGGCCCCGGTCGATGCTGGTGATCCCGGCGCGGATGATCTCCGCCGCGTAGGCCCCCTCGAAGAGGCTCAGGGAGAGCACGGCGGCGGTCTCGGCCTCCAGGTCGAGCAGGGGGGCCATGACGAAGGCCGCGAAGAAGAGCTGGATGAGCAGGGGCGTGTTGCGGATGAGCTCCACGTAGGCACGGGCCAGGAAACGCCCCACGGGCGAGCCGGAGAGCAGGAGCAGGGCCGCCGCCAGCCCCAGACAGGGCGCCAGGATCAGGCCCTGGCCCGTGATGCGCAGGGTCACCAGCAGGCCGTCCAGCAGGGGGCCCGGAATGAAGCGGCCGTCCTGGAATTGGGCCAGGTGGCGGGGCACTTGGTACCACTGCCAGTTGTAGCCGAGCGTTTCGCTGCCGCGGCCGAGGAGCCAAGCCATCGCGGTCAGGAGCAGAAGGAATTTGGCGCCGTCCAGGAGGAGGCGCGAGGCGTCGCGGCGATCCGGAGGCAGGGAGCAGGAGGCCGCGTCGCTCATGGAAGATGGGGTTCCAGCAGGTCGCGTATGCGCTGGAAGACCACCTCGGGCGTGTCCTTGCCGTCCACCAGGCGGAAACGCTCCGGGTGGATGGCGGCCCAGGTCAGGTAGCCCTCGCGCACGCGGCGGTGGAAGTCCAGGGCCTCGGCCTCGAAGCGGCCTTCCTCACGGCTTTTGCCTTCGCGCAGGTTGCGGGCCAGGGCGCGGTTCAGGCCGGTTTCCGGGTCCAGATCCAGGAGGATGGTCATCTCGGGCCAGAGCCCGTCCACGGCAACGGCGTTGAGCGAGTGCAGGAGCTTGGGGTCCAGGCCCCGGCCGTAGCCCTGGTAGACCACGGTGGAGTCCGCGAAACGGTCGGAGATGACCCACTTGCCGGCCTCCAGCGCGGGCCGGATGACCTGGGCCACGTGCTGGGCCCGGTCGGCGAGGTAGAGGAACAGCTCGGCCGTGGGGGCCATGCCCTGGTTGTCCATGTGCAGGAGCATGCGCCGCAGTTCCCGGCCCAGGTCGCTGCCGCCGGGTTCGCGGGTCAGGAGCACGTCTTGGCCCCGGGATTCCAGGTACTCGGCCATGAGTCTGAGCTGGGTGCTCTTGCCCGTGCCTTCGATTCCTTCAAGGGTGATGAACATGTCAACGTCCGCCGAGGTCAGGATTGTGGTGCCGTTTCTTGGAGTTACGAGGTATGGCCGTTGTACTCCAGGCGCGCCGTTCTGGCAAGCGAGGAGGGAGGGGCTTCAGTCCGCATCACTCCAGGGCCGGAGCTCTTTTCGCGATCGGTTGGGGCTGGCCCGGCTGAGGCCCCGATCAACCCTTGATGGGCAGCAGGAACTGCGCGCTCGGGGCCTTTTGGCCGTGGTTTCGGTCGTCCGGCGTGGGCGTGGGGCGGTAGAGATAGCGATCCAGATAGCGCTGGAAGCCGGTCCAGGGGCTCCCGGCCGGGTCCAGATCCTCGAAGGCTGCGGCGATGGTGTTCAGCTTGGCGTCCAGATTGTCGGCGTAGTGCAGGACGAAGGCTTCGGGGGTCTTCGGTCGCCGGGGTGAGCCGAACTCGTACTCGCCGTGGTGCGAAAGGATGATGTGCTTGAGGTGCAGGATGAGTTGTTCGTCCAGATCCTTGGCCTTGGCCAGGAAGGGTTCGAGCTTTTCCAGGCCGATCCAGATATGGCCCAGCAGCCGCCCTTGGTCCGTGTAGTCGTTGGTCAGGCCGCCGGACAGCTCCCAAGCCTTGCCCAGGTCGTGGAACACGGCCGCCACCACCAGGATTTGGCGGTCCAGCTGAGGGTAGAGGTCGCAGTGGGCCAGGCAGAGCCGCAGCACGGCAAGGGTGTGTTCCAGGAGTCCGCCCATGTAGGCGTGATGCACGGTCTTGGCCCCGGTCCCGGCCAGCAGGCGAGACCGGATTTCCTCGTCGCGCAGAACCTTGCGGGCGAAGTTCTTCCAGGGCTTGTGCTCCAGGTGTTCGGTGCAGAGATCCTCGATTTCCTCCAGCATCTCCTCGGGCGGCCGGACGCTGGCGGGCAGGAAGTCGGAGAGGGTCACGCCGTTTTCCGCTTCCGGCAGGAGCTCGAGGCGTTCCACCACCACCTGGGGCCGGTCGCGGAAGCTGGTCACGGCCCCACGCACGCGCACGAAGCGTCCGGCCGGGATTTCGGAGAACTCCTGGCTGAGCGGGCTCCAGATTTTGGCCTCCACCTGGCCGCTGCGGTCGGAGAGCGTCAGGCTCCAGTAGGGACCGTTGCGGGACTGGCCGAGCTTGGCCTCGGCCACGAGGAAAAGTTCCTGTATCTGCTGTCCGGCGTTGAGATCGCGGACGAAAATGTTCTTACCGCTCACGTTTCTTGCCATCGGGCTGGGGTTGCGCTACCTCGCCGGGGAGGGCGGGAGCGTGATGCCGAAAACTGCCCCGAAGTGACCGCAATGTCAAACACCGCGCCTCGGCGCGAGGGCTCATGAACATTCTTCTGACCAACGATGACGGAATCCAGGCCGTGGGCCTGCGGGCCCTGTACCGGGCTTTCTCGGACGCCGGGCACGAGGTGAGCGTGGTCGCTCCCGTGACCGAACAGTCCGCCGTGGGACACGCCGTGACCATCAGCATGCCTCTGCGGGTCAAGGACTTTCACGAGGACGGCTTCGAGGGCCGGGGCGTCTACGGCACGCCCGTGGACTGCGTGAAGCTGGCCCTGTCCACGCTCCTGTCGCGGCAGCCCGACCTGGTGGTCTCGGGCATCAACGCCGGGGCCAACGTGGGCGTGGACATCCTCTATTCCGGCACGGTTTCGGCGGCCACCGAGGGCGCGCTCATGGACCTGCCCGCCCTGGCCGTGTCCATGGACGATTTCAACCCTCGCGATCTTTCGGGGCAGGCCGCCTACGTCGAGCGTCTGATCCGCCGGGTGGCCTGGGATCAACTGCCGTCCAAGTGTCTGCTGAATCTGAACTTCCCGGCCTGCGAACTGTCCCGGGCCAAGGATCTGGTCATCTGCCCGCACACCCGCGCCTCCTACCAGGACTGGTACGAGACTCGTCGCGACCCGCGCGGCAGGCCCTACTACTGGCTCTCCGGGGAGATTCCCCCGGGCCTGATCAGCCCTGGCCGCGATCGGCTCCTGCTCACGGAGGGGCACGTGACGCTCACGCCCCTGCGCTTCGACTTCAACGACCCGGAGACCCGCGACCAGTTGCGCGGGATGCTGGAAAAGCCCGTGCATCATTGACGCCGTTCGTTCAGCGGAATATACTTCACCCCCGGTTCCGGGCCCGGCCCGGCCAAACACGCCAAGGAGGACCCAATGCCGCTCGTCACCCCCAAGGAGATGTTCCAGAAGGCCTACGCCGGCGGCTACGCCATCGGCGCCTTCAACGTGAACAACATGGAGATCATCCAGGGAATCATGGCCGCCGGTCAGGAGGAGCGCTCCCCGCTCATCCTCCAGGTTTCGGCCGGAGCCCGCAAGTACGCCCAGCAGATATACATCATCAAGCTCATGGAAGCGGCCATGGCCCTCACGGACCTGCCCGTGGTCCTGCATCTGGATCACGGCCAGAACTTCGAGATCTGCAAGGAGGTCATCGACGGCGGCTTCACCTCGGTGATGATCGACGGTTCGCACCTGCCCTTCGAGGAGAATATCGCCGAGACGAAGAAGGTGGTCGAGTACGCCCACTCCAAAGGCGTCTGGGTGGAGGCCGAGCTGGGGCGCTTGGCCGGAGTGGAGGATGAGGTCAGCTCGGAGGAGAGCATCTACACCGACCCGGATCAGGCCGCCGAATTCGTGGGCAAGACCGGCTGCGACTCCCTGGCCATCGCCATCGGCACGAGTCACGGGGCCTACAAGTTCAAGGGCGAGGCCAAGCTTGACTTCGCGCGCCTGGAGAAGGTCGGCAAGCTTCTGCCCGGCTTCCCCATCGTGCTCCACGGCGCTTCCTCGGTGCCGCAGGAATTCGTGGCCATGGCCAACCAGTATGGCGGCCAGGTGGGCGGCGCGCGCGGCGTGCCCGAGGAACTGCTGCGCAAGGCGGCCGGCATGGCGGTGTGCAAGATCAACATCGACACGGATATCCGGCTGGCCATGACGGCCACCATCCGCAAGCATTTCACGGAGCATCCGGCGGATTTCGATCCCCGCCAGTACCTGGGCCCCGCCCGCGAGGCGGTCAAGAACATGGTGCGGCACAAGATCAAGAACGTGCTGGGGTGCTCGGGCAAGGCCTGAGTTCCCGGCGAGGCATGGAGAAGGAGTACGACGCATGTCTGTTCGCATCGGCATCAACGGCTTCGGCCGCATCGGCCGCTATCTGACCCGGCTTCTGGCCGACGAGAATGACTTCGAGCTGGTGGCCGTGAACGCGCGGGCCACCAACAGCGAGCTGTGCCACCTGCTGCGCTATGACTCGGTGCATGGCCGCTTCCCGTCCGCCGCGCCCACGGAGACCGGCTTCACTCTCAAGGACCATCCGGTCACAGTGACCCGCAAGGGCCCGGGCGAGTGGAACTGGGGCGAACTGGGCTGCGATCTGGTCATCGAGACCACGGGCAAGTTCACGGACCGTGCCTCCTGTGAGAAGCATATCGCCTGCGGGGCCAAGAAGGTCGTGGTCAGCGCCCCGGCCAAGGAGCCCGACGCCACCATCGTCATGGGCGTCAACGATTCCGAACTGAAGCCCGAGCATCGGATCGTCTCCAACGCTTCCTGCACCACCAACTGTCTGGCCCCGGCCGCCAAGCTCATCCACGAGGCTTACGGCATCCGCCATGGGCTCATGACCACGGTGCATTCCTACACCATGAGCCAGCGCGTTCTGGACGGTTCGCACAAGGACATCCGCCGCGCCCGGGCCTGCGCCGTGAACATGATCCCCACCACCACCGGCGCGGCCAAGGCCGCCACCCTGGTCATCCCGGCGCTCAAGGGCCGCCTGGACGGCATGGCCGTGCGCGTGCCCACGCCGAACGTCTCACTGGTGGATCTGGTTTGTGAGTTGGAGCGCGCCACCTCCAAGGAGGAGGTCAACGCTCTGCTCAAGGCCGGCGCCAACGAGAGCATGGGCTTCTCCGAGGAGCCGCTGGTGTCCACGGACTTCATCGGCTCGACCCATGGCGGCGTGGTGGACGCGGCGCTCACCACGGTCATCGGCGGCACCATGCTCAAGCTCATCATTTGGTACGACAACGAGGCTGGTTTCACCCACCAGCTCCTGCGCCTCATGCGCAAGGTGTCCGGCATGATGTAGCGGCCGGCTTCCCGGTTCCTTCAACGCCCCGCCCGGGATTTCCGGCGGGGCGTTTTTTTCTCCCGACCCGCACTTGGACTCCACGACCGGAACGGCTATGGTGGAGGCAACAGCGAGGTTTCCGCCATGCCCGACAAGTTTCTCTGCATCCATGGCCATTTTTACCAGCCACCCCGCGAGGACCCCTGGATGGACATGGTCTTTCCCGAGGGCAGCGCGGCCCCGGCCCGCAACTGGAACGAACGCATCTGCCGGGAGAGCTACGGGCCCCTGGCGTACGCCCGTCGCCTGGACGGCGGCGGCCGGATACTCGAACTGTTCAACTGCTACGAGTGGATGAGCTTCAACTTCGGGCCCACGCTGCTCACCTGGATGGAGAGCCACGCCCCGGACGCCTACGCCCGGATTCTGGAGGCCGACCGCAAGAGCGTCGAGCGCCTGGGCCACGGCAACGCCCTGGCCCAGATATATCATCACGTCATCATGCCCCTGGCCACGGACCTCGACCGCCGGGCCGAGGTGGCCTGGGCCGTGGCCGACTTCGAGGCCCGCTTCCGGCGCAAGCCCGAGGGCATGTGGCTTTCGGAGGCGGCCGTGGACGACCGCACTCTGGAGATCCTGGCGGACGCGGGAATAGCCTACACCATCCTGGCTCCGCGCCAGGTGGAGGCCGTGGCCGACGTCGACGGCCAGTGGCGGGAGGCCCACGAGGGAGATCTGGACATCACCCGGCCCTATCTTGTGGAGTTGTCCGGCGGCCGTTCCATGGCCGTGTTCTTTTATGACGGTCCGCTGTCCCAGGCCGTGGCCTTCGAGGGCCTCCTGCGCGACGGCGAACGCTTCTGGGGTCGGATCAACAGCGCCGGGCGTCCCGGCCTGCTCTCCCTGGCCACGGACGGCGAAACCTACGGCCACCACTTTGCCTTCGGCGAGATGGCCCTGGCTTATGTCCTGGCCCAGGCCCGGGCGTGCCGCGACGGCTGGCGGGTGACCAACTACGGCGCCTATCTGGCGGCCAATCCTCCGCGCTCGAAGGCCCGGTTGCGGCAGGCCTCGTCCTGGAGCTGCGTGCATGGGGTGGAGCGCTGGCGTTCGGATTGCGGCTGCACCACAGGAGGTCACCCCGGCTGGGGGCAACACTGGCGTAAACCCCTGCGTGACGGCCTGAACGCGGTCAAGGCCGAAATGGACGCCCATTTTCATTCGGCTGGCGCGGGCGTGTTCCGCGATCCCGAGGAGGCCCTCACGGATTTCGGCAAGGTGCTCGCCGGACTTTGGAAGAACGGCGAGTTCGGGCAACGGCATTTTCTCCCGGGTCTGGATGAGGCGGCCCGTGACACGGGCTTCAAGCTCCTGACCATGCAGAAGTGGGCCCTCTCGTCCTTCGCCAGTTGCGCCTGGTTCTTCGACGATCTGGGCCGCATCGAACCGCTGAACGCCCTGACCTTCGCCCTGCGGGCCATGGGCTTGGCCCAACGCACAGGCTGTCGTGACCTGGAGCCGTTGCTCCTGTCGCATCTGACCCTGGCGGCCTCCAACGACCCGGCTCTGGGCTCAGGAGTGGATATCTGGACCAAGGAGGTGCGCTCCCGCCGCGAGACGGCTGAAAGCCTGGTGGCCCAAGGGTTGTTTTCCCTTTGGGCCGAGGGCCGCATGCCGCCCAGCGGGGAGTCGGCCGCAGCGTCCTGGCCCGGGGTGAGCGTGGAGGTGTCCCTGGACGGACTCAGCGAGGAGGGGCATCCCCGAGGGCGGGCGGGCATCGCCTGGCGGCACGAGCCCGGCCTGGACCAATGCACCTGGGTCTGGGAACAGACCGAGTCCGACGACCCCATGAGCAGTTGCGTGCGCATCGAGTCCGAGAGCCGGGGGGCGCAGAAATGCGTGCCCGGCCAGTATCTTCCCTGGGAAAAGCGTCAGGATCTGGCGGTCAAGTGGGTGGCCCGGGCCGAGAACCACGTCTGGAGTGAACAGATGGAGCAGGCGCGCACCGGCGTCTATCTCTTCAACTCCTTTCGCGAGGCCCAGACCACCCAGACCGAGGCGCCTTGCTGGGAGCGGTTCTGGGCCGCCCTGGGCTGGATCTGGGTCATGGGCCACGTGCCCGGCCGAGCCGATCTCATCGCTTTTCTGCGCGCCACCGGACAAAACCATCCCGATGGGCACATCCTCGCCCGGCGGATCGGGGAGAGCGTCTGCGCACTGCTGCGCGAGTCCGTGCCGGACTGGCGGCGCATAGCCGTAATTTTGGCCCGGGCCGCGGACATCGGGGTGACTCCCGACCTGTGGCGGGCGCAGAACATCTATTGGGGCCGCCGTTCCCGGGGCGTGGCCGACGTCGAGGTGGCCCGACTGCTCTGGTTCGCGGAGTAGGTTAAAAGTCCAGGATGAGCCCCGGCCGCAGGGGCTCCATGCCGCAGTTCAGCCGCCCGGCCAGCCAGGCTGCGGCGGCTTCGCCCGTGCAGTGCCCCAGGCAGAGGCGTTCCACCCCGCATTTTTGCAGCGCCTGCAACGCGCCTTCCAGGCGTTCCTGGTCCGCGTCGTACAGATGCGCCCCGCCCACCAGGCCGTGCAGCCGGCCGACGCCCAGTCGTTCCCGCAGACGGTTCAAGGTATTTTCCAGGCCCGCGTGACAGCAACCGAGCACGACCACCGGGCCTCGCCGGGTCCGAAGCAGGAGGCAGGCGTCGTCCGGCACTGGATCCTGGATCTGTCCGGCGGGGTCCAGGTGCAGGCCGCGAAGGGACTGGGGCAGACCGGGGAGCCTGGGGATGTCCGTGACGAAGGTCAGGGACGGGGTGAGTTCCCGCGCGCCGTTCACTGGTTCGAAACGTTGCAAGGGAACCGGGATGCCCACGGGTTCGATCTTCCCACCGTGTCGGGCGAAGCGCGGGCGGTTGACCTCGGGATGGGCCAGGATGGGGCCGGAAAAGCCTGCGTCCAGCAGGGGCGCGATCCCGCCGGTGTGATCATAGTGGCCGTGGCTCAGGGCCAACCCTTGGGCTCGGTTGAAGTCCAGGCCCAGCGCCCGGGCATTGTCCAGGAACTTCGGGGAAGCTCCCGTGTCCCAGAGCCAGAGTCCGCCCGTGTCGTCCTCCAAGGCCATCGCCGATCCCCATTCGCAGGCCAGCCCCTCGGCCTCGGCATTGTCCATGAGAATGCTGATGCGGGCCATGTCAGGAGTTCTTCTTTTTGCCCTTTCCCTTGGGGTTCTGGGCGGGCCACTTCTGGGGATCGTCCTTGAAGAGCTTGTAGTTGATGGAATCCACCAGGGCCTGCCAGCTGGCCTCGATGATGTTGTGCGAAACGCCCACCGTGGTCCAGCGCTCGTTCTTGTCGCCGGACTCGATGAGTACGCGCACGAAGGAAGCCGTGCCGCCCGTGTCGCGGGAGGTGCCGGACATGACCCTGACCTTGAAGTCCAGCAGACGCATCTCGGCCAGACTGGGGTAGGAGGGCAGCAGGGCCCGGCGCAGGGCCATGTCCAGGGCGTTCACCGGGCCGTGGCCGGTGGAGGCCGTGTGCTCCACCTCGCCGCGAACCTTGAGCATCACCGTGGCCTCGGAGAAGGGTTCGCCGTCCGGGCCCGTGGCGTCGAGCACCCGGAAATTGATGAGCTGGAAGTAGCGCTTGGACCAGCCCATGGTGCGGAAGAAAAGGATTTCGTAGCTGGCCTCGGCCACGGAGTAGTCGTAGCCCCGGGCCTCGCGGCTCTTCAATTCGGCCAGAAGATCCTGCACGGACGGATCTTCCTTGTCCAGGTCGTAGCCGTACTGCTTGGCCTTGAACATGATGTTGCTGCGTCCCGCCAGATCGGAGAGGAGCACGCGCTGCTTGTTGCCCACGACTTCGGGCTCCACGTGTTCGTAGGTGCGGGAGTCCTTGAGCACTGCGTGGACGTGGATGCCGCCCTTGTGGGCGAAGGCCGAGCCGCCCACGAAGGGCTGGCGCAGGAAGGGCCGCAAGTTGGCTGTTTCGCTCACGAAATGGGCAGTGTTGGTGAGCTTCTTGAGATTCTCCGGGCCGATGCATTCGATCCCCAGCTTGGCTTCAAGGTTGGGGATGATGGAGCAGAGGTTGGCGTTGCCGCAACGTTCGCCGTAGCCGTTGATGGTTCCCTGGACCTGCTCGGCGCCCAGGCGCACGGCTTCCAGGGAGTTGGCCACGGCCAGTTCGGAGTCGTTGTGGCAGTGGATGCCCAGACGGACCTTTGGCAGGGCCTTGCGCACGGCCTCCACGGCGATCCCGATTTCGTGGGGCAGGCGGCCGCCGTTGGTGTCGCAGAGGACGAGCACGTCGGCCTTGGCCTCGAAGGCCCGGCCGAGGCAGGCCAGGGCGTATTCGGGATTGGCCGCGAAGCCGTCGAAGAAGTGCTCGGCGTCGAAGAAGAGTTCGGCGCAGCGGGGCCGCAGGAAGCCCAGGCTGTCGCCGATGATCGCCAGGTTTTCCTCCAGCGACACGCCCAGGGCCTTGGTGGCGTGCAGATCCCAGGTCTTGCCGAAAATGGTCAGTACCCGGGCCTTGCAGTCCACCAGAGCCTTCAGATTGGAATCTTTCTCCGGGGCCAGCTTGGCGTTGCGCGTGCTGCCGAAGGCCGCCACCTTGGCGTTTTTCAGTTCATAGGAGCGGATGTCCTTGAAGAACTGCTTGTCCGTGGGGTTGGAGCCCGGCCAGCCGCCCTCGATGTAGTGGATGCCGAGTTCGTCCAGCTTGAGGGCGATGCGCAGCTTGTCCTCAAGGGTGAGATGGATCTCCTCCGCCTGGGTTCCGTCCCGCAGGGTGGTGTCGTAGATGGCGACCTGTCGCATGGCCCCTCCTCGTCAGGCTTTGAGCGAATCCTTCTCCAGGCCGAAGGCGTCGTGCAGGGTGCGCACGGCCAGTTCGGTGTACTTTTCCTCGATGAGGCAGGTGATCTTGATTTCCGAAGTGGAGATCATCTTGATGTTGATGTTTTCCTTGCTCAGTGCCTGAAAGGCCATCGAGGCCACGCCGGAATGGTTGCGCATGCCCACGCCTATGACCGATATTTTGGCCACGGCGGCGTCGTGCAGGATATCCTCGCAGCCGAGTTCCAGCTTGAGCCCCTCCAGAATCTTCAGGGTGGGTTCGACATCGATTCGGGGGACGGTGAAGGTGATGTCCGTGCGGCCGTCCTTGCTGGGGTTCTGGACGATCATGTCCACGAGGATCTTCTTGGCCGCGATGGGGCCGAAGATGGCCGCCGAGACGCCCGGGCGGTCATGCACACGGGTCAGGGTGATGCGGGCCTGGTCTTTGTCGTAGGCGATGCCGGAAACGAGCACGGCTTCCATGCGTTTGTCCTCCTTGGTCACGATGGTGCCGGGCTCGTCGCTGAAGGTCGAGCGCACATGCACCGCCACGTTGTATTTCTTGGCGAACTCCACGGAACGGATCTGCAGAACCTTGGCGCCCATGCTGGCCATTTCCAACATCTCGTCGTAGGCGATGCGGTCCATCTTGCGGGCCTTGGAACAGATGTTCGGGTCCGTGGTGAAGACTCCGGGCACGTCGGTGTAGATCTCGCAGACGTCGGCCTGGAGCGCGGCGGCCAGGGCCACGCCGGAGGTGTCCGAACCGCCCCGGCCCAGGGTGGTGATGCGGCCGTCATCGTCCATGCCCTGGAACCCCGCCACCACGAGCACGTCGAATTCCTCCAGCAGGGCTTTGAGCTTGGCGCTGTCGATCTTCGTGATGCGGGCCTTGCTGTAAGACTTGGTGGTCCTGATCGGGATCTGGTGGGCCAGCAGGGAGCGGGCGCGGATGCCGTGGCTCAGCAGGAGCATGGCGAAGAGGGAGACGGAGACCTGCTCTCCCGTGGCCACCAGGGAGTCCATTTCCGCCGGATCGGGATTGGCGGACCATTCCTTGCCCAGGGCGATGAGACGGTTGGTCTCGCCGGACATGGCCGAGAGCACCACCACCACCTTGTCGCCGTCCTGGAGCGGGCGCTTGACCTTGGCCAGAACCTGTTTCTGGCACTCCAGGTTGCGCACCGACGTGCCGCCGTACTTTTGCACCACAATGCTCATCGCCTCTCACTCCTTGGAGAAAAACGTTTCCGGCGACCGGAGCCGCACGGTTTCCAGCAGGGTTTCCGCAGCGACGCCGACAGCCCGCAACCGGGCGATCCTGCCCCCGGCGTCGGACGTCAGCTCCAGTTCCAGGCGTGGCTCCGGCCAGTGGCGCCGGTCCAGGAACTGGGCCCATTCCACGATGTTGAGCGAGCCCTCGCCCGCGAGTTGGTCCAGAATTTCGTCGTCCACCGGCATGTTTTCCAGCCGGTAAAGGTCGAAATGGGCCACCGGGGGGCGGGTGGGGTACTGATTGATGATGTTGAAACTCGGGCTGCTCACCTCGGCCTCTGCCGCGCCGGGCAGGGCCTGGACCAGCCCGCGCGTGAGCGTGGTCTTGCCCGCGCCCAGGTCTCCGCACAGGAGCAGGGCCGGAGGCTGGTGAGATCGAGCCAGGGCCTCACCCAGGACGCGTCCCAGCTCCAGGGTGGCCGTGGCGTCCCGGAGCTTGACCGTCATCTCCGTGTTCACGCCCTGTTCGTGTCTTTCATAATGAGGGTCCGTAGCACGTCTTCCTTGCCCACCACGCCGATCAGCTTGCCGTCGGCCAGCACGGGCAGGGTATAGAGCTTCTTCTCCACCATGAGGGTGGCGATCTCTTCAAGCGGCGTCTCCGGGGTCACGGTCCGCGGGGAGGCGGTCATGGCCTGGGACACCGTGGCGGCCGCCACCTTCTTCCATTCGGCCTCCAGGGCCTTGGTCGGCGGCAGCTGGATGAAGGCGTCGAGGAAGGCGATATAGGAGGGCAAGGCCGGATTCTTGCGTTTGGCGATGAGGTCGCTCTGGCAGAGGATGCCCACGAGGCGGCCTTCGGCGTCCAGCACCGGTGCGCCGTTGATCTTCTTTTCCAGGAGGAGTCGGGCGGCCGTGGGGATGTCCATGTCCGGGGACAGGGTCACGGGGGCCGGAGTCATGATGTCCTTGGCCTTCAGCATGGGCGCTCCTTGTGGACTTCGGGGAGGATGTCGGCGATCTCCCGGGCCAGACAACCCCGGGCAGGGTAGAGCGAGTCGAGCATCGTTCCGCCGGAACCGTGCCAATACACCGCAAGACAGGTGGAACGCAAGGGGTCGAGGCCACGGGCGAGCAGGGATCCGAGCAGTCCGGCCAGCACGTCGCCGGAGCCGCCGGTGGCCAGACAGGGGGCCGCGACGGGGCAGAGGTGGAGGTCGCCGTCCGGGGAGGCGATGAGGCTGCCCGCGCCTTTGAGCAGAGCCACGGCCCGGAAGCGCCGGGCCAGTTCACGGGCGGCCGCCGGGCGGTCGACCTGCACTGCGGCCGTGTCCGTTCCGAGCAGGCGGGCCGCCTCGCCCGGGTGGGGCGTGAGCACCGAGCCTTCAGGAACCAGGGCGGCGGTTTCCGGATCGCGGGCCAGGAAAAACAAGGCGTCGGCGTCCAGCACCAGGGGCGGCAGGCGGCGGCGCAACAGGGTCTGGACGAAGCGGCCCGCGCCGTCCGAGCGGCCCAGGCCCGGCCCGAGGACGACGGCGTCGAAGCGCCTCGCGTCCAGGTTCTCGGCCAGATCCTGGTCCCAGGAGCGACCGTGGCCCAGGGGCAGGGCCATGACCTCGGGGAATCCCGCGCGCGTGGTGTCGGTCAGTCCGGCCGGGCACCCCAGGGTGGTCAGTCCGGCCCCGCCGCGCAGGGCTCCCAGCGATGCCAGCAACGGCGCGCCGGTGAGGCCCTCACTGCCGCCCAGGACGAGGACGTGTCCGGCCGCGCCCTTGTGCATGGCGGGCTCGGGCCGGGGGAGCAGGTCCAGGACGCCGGGGGCGAGAAGCCACTGGCGCGTGGGCGTGGCGTCCCGCACCTGGCGCGGAATGCCGATGTCGCGGACCAGGAGACGCCCGGTCGATTCTCCGGCTCCGGGGTGGAGCAGGCCGGTCTTGGCCGCCTGGAAGGTCACGGTGGCGTGGGCGCGCACGGCCTCGGGCCGGGGCGTCCCGTCCAGGCCGTCCATCCCCGAGGGGATATCCAGGGAGAAGACGAAGGCCCGGCGGCCCAGGCGGTTGATCTCGCGCACGAAGTGGAGCATGGCGGGCTTCAGCGGGCCGGAGAAGCCCGTGCCGAGCAGACCGTCCACCACGATGTCGGCCTCGGGCAGGGTCTGGCCCGGGGCGGCCAGTTCCAGGGAGAGGCCCAGCCGGGCGGCCAGGAGCAGGTTGGCCCGGGTCTCGCCCCGGTACTGCTTGCGTGGCCGGGTGTGCAGCACGAAGACGTCGGCGCCTTGTCCGTCCAGAAGCCGGGCCAGGGCGAAGGCGTCGCCGCCGTTGTTGCCCGGTCCGGCCAGGACCAGCGCGGATTTTCCCGTCAGGGGCCCGTGGGCCTCCATCAGCGCGGCCAGGGCCTCGCGGGCCGCGTTCTCCATGAGCACGCGGGCGGGGATGCCGAAGTCCTCGATGGCCGCTCGGTCCCAGGCGGCCATTTCGGCCGGGGTGGGCAAGGGGCTGCGCCAGGATTCGTCCGTCATTCCCGGCCCTCCAGGACGACCACGGCGGCGGCCGTGCCTCGGCTGTGGGTCAGGGAGACGTGGGTCGCGTCCGCGCCCAGCGTCCGAGCCCGTTCCTGGGCCGCGCCGAGCAGGGACAGCATGGGGCGGCCCGAGGGCAGGTGCTCGATCTCCAGGCTCTGGAAGCCGATGCCGTCGGAAAAGCCCGTGCCCAGGGCCTTGACCGCCGCCTCCTTGGCCGCGAACAGGGCCGCCAGCCGAGGCACGGGGTCGGCCTCGGGGAGCTGCTCCAGCTCCCTCGGCGTAAGGATGCGGGCGGCGAAGCGACGGCCGAAGCGGTCCAGGGCGGCGCGGATGCGCGCCAGCTCCACCACGTCCAGGCCGATGCCTCGGATCACGCTCTTCCCCTAGTCCGCGAACCCGCGGACGAGTTCGGCCATGTCGCGCACGGCCCGTTCCAGGCCGGTGAAGATGGCTCGGGCCATGATGCTGTGGCCGATGGAATATTCCCGGATGCCCGGCACGCGGGCGAAGGCCAGCACGTTTTCGTAGTCCAGGCCGTGTCCCAGGTTCACGCGCAGCCCGGCGTCCTGGGCCAGGCGGATGCCGTCCAGGATCTTGCCCAGTTCGGCCTTGCGCGCCGCGCGGTCCGCGGCATCGGCGTAGTGACCGGTGTGGAGTTCCACGAAGCGCGCCCCGGTCTTGGACGCGGCTTCGATCTGCCGCGGATCGGCGTCCACGAAGAGGCTGGCTTCGATGCCCGCCTCGGCCAGGGGGGCCAGATACTCGCGCAGTTCCTTTTCCCGCCCCAGGCAGTTCAGGCCGCCCTCGGTGGTCAGTTCCTGGCGCTTCTCGGGCACAAGGCAGACCATGTCCGGCTTCACGCGCAACGCGATGCCGTGCATTTCCCCAGTGGCGGCCATTTCCAAGTGCAGCCGGGTGTTCACCGTGCGGCGCAGAATGTCCACATCGCGGTCCTGGATGTGGCGGCGGTCTTCGCGCAGATGCACGATGATGCCCGCGGCTCCGCCCAGTTCGGCCAGGGCCGCGGCGGTGGCCGGTTCGGGTTCGCGGCCCCGGCGGGCCTGGCGCAGGGTGGCCACGTGATCCACGTTGACGCAGAGAACGGGCATGCGGTTCCTCCGGTTTTCTTGATGTCCTTTTCGGTTCCTACGAGGGAACGGCCTGGATTGCAAGGCGGCCGTCCTTGATTCTGTTGACACCCGTGGTTTGGTGAGGCTAACGCATGGGCGACGTTTGGAAGTCGAGGCGAAAGGAGTTTTTCGGATGAACGTATGCATCGTGGGAACGGGGTACGTGGGGCTGGTGTCGGCGGCCTGCCTGGCGGAGATGGGCAACGAGGTCGCCTGCGTGGACGTGAACCCCGAGGTGGTCGAGGGGTTGCGCGCGGGGCGGGTGCACATCTACGAACCGGGCCTTGAGGAACTGGTGCGCCGGAATACGGCCCAGGGACGCCTGACGTTCACCACGGAGCTTGCAGAAGGCCTGCGCGGCTCGGCTTTGGTGTTCATCACCGTGGGCACCCCCTCGCGGGAGGACGGCGCTTGCGACCTCTCCTTCGTGGATGCCGTGGCCCGGGACATCGGCCGTTGCATGGCCGCTCCCGTGGTGGTGGTGGACAAATCCACCGTGCCGGTGGGCACGGCCGACCGCGTACGCGGAATCATCGCCGACGAGTTGGCCGCGCGGGGCGTGGAGATCGGCTTCGACGTTGTTTCCAACCCGGAATTTTTGAAAGAGGGCGACGCGGTCAACGACTTCATGAAGCCGGACCGGGTGATCGTGGGCACGCGGAGCGAGGAGAGCGCGGAACTGCTCAAGTCGCTTTACGCACCGTTCGCGCGCAGCCGCGAGAAGCTCATCGTCATGGGCGTGCGCAGCGCGGAGATGACCAAGTACGCGGCCAACTGCATGTTGGCCACCAAGATTTCCTTCATCAACGAAGTGGCCAACATCTGCGAACGGGTGGGCGCGGACGTGGGCGAGGTGCGCCTGGGCATCGGCTCGGATTCGCGCATCGGCTACAGCTTCATCTACCCCGGCGCGGGGTACGGCGGCTCGTGCTTCCCCAAGGACGTCAAGGCGCTCATCGGCACGGCCCGCGACCACGGCTACGAGCCCCGGCTGATGTCCTCGGTCGACGCGGTGAACGAGGAGCAGAAAGGGCTCCTGGCGCGCAAGGTGGAAGAGTATTTCGCGGCCCAAGGCGGCGTCTCGGGCAAGACCCTGGCGCTTTGGGGGTTGGCCTTCAAGCCGAATACGGACGACATCCGCGAGGCCCCGGCGCGGGAGGTGATCGCCCGGCTGACGGCCTCGGGCATGCGTGTGCGGGCCTTCGACCCGGTGGCGGCAGAGCGGGCGCGCCGGGAACTGGGCGGAAATCCCCTGCTGGAGATCGTGGACGGGCAGTACGAGGCCCTGATCGGGGCGGACGCCCTGGCGGTGGTCACGGAATGGAACCAGTTCCGCAACCCGGATTTCGGCCGCATGAAATCCTTGCTGCGCGCGCCGCTTGTCTTCGACGGGCGCAACCTCTACGACCCGGCGGGCATGGGCCGCAAGGGCTTCGCCTACTTCAGCGTGGGCCGGGCGCCGGTGCGGGGCTGAGGATAAAAAAAGACGCCCCGCGAACGGGGCGTCCGGTGGGTCGGTTCAGAACGGCCTAGTCGCGGCCGCGACGGCAGGTGCGGACCTGGAGTTCGTGCAGGATGAGGCGTTCGTATTCCGGGTTGTAGCCCGGGGCTTCCTCTTCCTGCTCCTTGTCCGAGAACTTGGCCATGTATTGGGTCTCCTCCCAGAAATCGAGCAGTTCGTCGTCGGCCAGATTGCGGATCTGGTCTTCCAGGGAGGCCTGGTCAAAGAAGGGAAAATATTGTCCCATGCGGGAGATGTCCTCCGGGATTTTTTTGGGAATTAGCCGCCGATGGCGTTCCGCGTCAATTAGAGTTTTCCGCGTCAAGAGTCAAATCCGCTCCGGGGTGCGCAAACCATTTGGCATGTCGAATGGTTGCCGAATCTCATTGACAAAAAAAAATCCCATTGCAATAGTTTGCTAGGACGGGCGGGGAAGGGACCGCCCTGAACCTCCGACAAGAGGAGAGGCCATGAACGAGGCCATGAAGAAACAGGACGACGAACTCATTCAGTTGGTCACCTTCAGTATCGGCGAAGAGGAATTCGGCGTGGACATCCTCAAGGTGCAGGAGATCATCCGCACCATGGAGATCACGAAGGTTCCCCGCGCTCCGGAATTCGTCGAGGGCGTCATCAACCTGCGCGGCAAGGTCATTCCCATCGTGGATCTGCGCAAGCGTTTTGGTTTGGAGACACGCGACCACGACAAGCATACCCGGATCATCGTCATCGAGATCAACCAGATGATCGTCGGCTTCGTGGTCGACTCCGTGTCCGAGGTTCTGCGCATACCCGCCAACACGGTGGAACCGCCGCCGCCGGTCGTTTCGGGCCTGGAGTCCGAGTACATCAGCGGCGTGGGCAAGCTCCAGGACCGCCTGCTCATTCTGCTCGACCTGAACCGGCTGCTCTCCGGCGAGGAGAAGGACGCCCTGAGCCAGGTCTGATCCCTCTCGATCCGCGTCATGACGGCAGGCCGCCTTCCGCCCGGCGACGGCGGAAGGCGGCTTTCGCCTTTGGATGGACAATTGGACTACCCCAAGGAACTCACTGAATTTCTGGAGGGCGGCAGGACCGGCCTGCGCGTCTTCAAAAGCGGTCCGGCCTCCCAGGCCTTGGCGGCCCAGGCCCTCATGGCCCGGGGCCGAAGCGTGGTTCTGGTTTCCTCCGGCGCGCGGGAGCACCGGGAACTGGCCGCCTTGTTGCGTCTGTTCCTGGAATGCGGCCGCCGACCCGGCCAGGAGCCGGACGAGGACGCCCTCGTTCCCTGGGAACGCCCCTGGACCGAACTGCCGCCCTATCTGCCCAAGCGCTCGGAACCCGACGAATGGGCCGCGCGCTGGGCCGCGCTCTATTCCTTGGCCTACGGCTCCACGCCCCGGGCAGTGTTGCTTACGGCGGACAACCTCCTGCCGCGCTGGCCGCGGCCGGACTTGCTGCGGGCCAACAACCTGACCCTGACCCGGGGTGACGAGATGTCGCCGGAGCTGATCCGCGAACAAGCCGCGCTCTGGGGCTACGTCTCTCGGCCTCTGGTGGGCGCGCCCGGCGAACTGGCCGTGCGCGGCGACATCCTGGACATCTACGCCCCAGGCTACGGCCTGCCGCTGCGCCTGGAGTTCTTCGGCGACACCCTGGAAGGTGTGCGGCTTTTCGACCCCTCCAGCCAACGTTCGCGCGCCGAACTGGCCGAGGCCGTGATTCTGCCCGTGGCGCCGGGGCTGTATTCCGGTGAACACGGCCAGTCCGCCCGCGCCTGGTGGCGCAAGCTCAAGACCACGGGTGAAATGGGCCCGGCCGAGGAGCAGGCCTTGCTGGAGGGGGCGGAGCGGGTGGACGGGCAGGTCTGGCCCGGCCTGTTCTGGTCCGACGCCGTTGGCATCGAGGCTCACCTTCCGCCGGATGCGGTCTGGATTCTCTCCTCGGCCACGGACCTGCGCGCCCGGCTGGAAGAGCACGTCTTTTCCTGGCGGGAGTTTCTGCGCCGCGAGACCGAGGCCACCGGCCGCCGCTGGCCCGTGCGCTTCCTGCTGCGGCCCGAGGAGACGGCGCGGCAGGCCTATCTGCACAAACCCCAGCTCGTGTTTGAAGACCTGACCCTGGGCCGGGACCGCGACGGGGCGGAACTCCCAGAGCAAGCGGTGAACGCCTTCGCGGACCTCTTCTGGAAGCCCGAGGAACAGCGCCGCCCCTGGACCGCGCTGGTGAACGGACTCAAGGGCTGGGCGCGGAGTCGCCGCCAGACGATCCTTTCATTCCGTTCCGAGCGTTCGCGCCGCAAATTCCTGACCTTGGCCGCCCAGGACGAACTGCCGCTGTCCACGGAGTATTCGCCGGAGGCGCGCGGGCTGTTCGCCCTGGTTTCGCCGTTGAAGAAGGGGTTCGACCTGACCTGGGCCGACCTGCTCGTCCTGGCCGAGGACGTGCTTCAGCCGGAACCCGCGGCAGAGGGACGGCGGGCCTCCAGGGACAAACCCTTCGAGGGGCTGGACCGCTACGACGATCTCATGGAGGGCGACCTGCTCGTGCATCGGGATTACGGACTGGCTCGCTTCGGCGGACTGCACCGGCTCTCCGTGGGCGAGGCGGCCAACGACTATCTTTTGCTCTTTTTCGACAAGGACGACCGGCTCTACCTGCCCGTGGACCGGTTGAACCTCGTGCAGCGCTTCAAGGGGCCCGAGGGCGCGTCTCCGGCCCTGGACAAGCTCGGCGGGGCGCGTTGGCGCAGCGCCACGGAGCGGGCCCGCAAGGCCATCGAGAAGATCGCGGCCGAGCTGGTGGAGATGTACGCCTTCCGCCGCGTGGCCAAGGGCTTCCGTTACGGACCGCCTTCCGAATTGTACTGGGAGTTCGAAACCACCTTCGGTTTCGAGGAAACTCCGGACCAGGCCCGGGCCGTGTCCGACGTCTTCGCCGACATGGAGAAGCCCGAGCCCATGGATCGCCTCATCTGCGGCGACGTTGGCTTCGGCAAGACCGAGGTGGCCCTGCGCGCGGCCTTCCGGGCCGTGCTCGAAGGGCGTCAGGTGGCCTTGCTCTGCCCGACCACGGTCCTGGCCGAGCAGCATTACCAGACCTTTCTCAAGCGCATGGAGAGCTTTCCGATCCGGGTCGCCATGCTCAGCCGCTTCGTGCCCAAGGACCGGCAGAAGGCCGTGGTCTCGGCCACGACCAGGGGCGAGGTCGACATCCTCATCGGAACGCACCGTCTGCTTTCCCAGGACGTGTCCTTTCCCCGCCTGGGCCTGCTCATTCTTGACGAGGAGCAGCGCTTCGGGGTCAAGCACAAGGAAAGACTCAAGCACTACCGCAAGAACATCGACGTGCTCACGCTCACGGCCACGCCCATTCCACGTACGCTCCAGCTTTCGCTCTCGGGCCTGCGCGGGCTGTCGGTCATCGAAACCCCGCCGCCGGAGCGCAAAGCCGTGGAAACCGCCCTGGTGGAGCGCGACGACACCTTTCTGGGCAACGTGCTGAAGCGGGAACTGGCGCGTGGCGGGCAGGTCTTCTGGGTCTACAACCGGGTCCAGGGGCTGGAACGTGTGGCCGAGTACGTGCGGAAGCTCGCGCCAGAAGCCCGCGTGGGCATGGCCCACGGCCAGATGTCCGAAAAGGGCCTGGAAGAGGCCATGCACCGCTTTTGGCACGGCGAGATGGACGTCCTGGTCTGCACGGCCATCGTCGAGTCCGGGCTGGACTTCCCCAACGCCAACACGCTCATCGTGGATCAGGCCCAGATGTTCGGTCTGGGCCAGCTCTACCAGTTGCGCGGGCGTGTGGGGCGCAGTGAGCGGCAGGCCTATGCCTTCTTCGTGGTGCCTTCGGTGGATGGGCTGCCCGAGCAGTCGCGACGGCGCTTGCGGATCATCCTGGACCTGGATTATCTCGGAGCGGGATTCAAGGTGGCCATGGAGGACCTGCGTCTGCGCGGGACCGGGAACATCCTGGGCGAGGCCCAGTCCGGCCAGATCGGCCGCGTGGGGCTGGACTTGTTTCTGGAAATGCTGGAAGAAGAGGTGCGCAGGCTGCGCGGCGAATCCCGCCGCCAGGTCACGGACCCGGAACTGACCTTCGTCTTCGAGGCGCACATCCCCGGCGACTACATGCAGGAGTCCCGGGAACGGCTGAGCTACTACAAGGCGTTGTCCTCGGCCAACACCGAGACGGCGCTCAAGGAGCTGGAAGCCGAAATCCGCGATCGGTTCGGGCCCCTGCCCGAGGCTCTGGAGAACTTCCTGGCCGTGCTGCACCTCAAGCGCACCCTGTCGCGGTTGCAGGTGGTGCGGGCCGAACTGACGCCCACCCGGGCCGTATTGTCCTTCGGCCCTGACAACGACGCGGTGTCGCCGGCGGATCTGGTGGCCTGGGTCGCGGCCCGGCCTGACCGGGCCAAGCTGTTGCCGCCGGGCAAGTTGGAGATCCGGGCCGCCGGAAACGGAGCGGTCCGGGAGAACATCGTCGCCCTCAACCGTGAGCTGGACGGCCTGCTCGGCCGCGAGGCCGGGACGACCACGGAACGGACCGGATGAAACGACTGCTTCCCCTCATCGCCATGTGTCTGCTGCTGACGGCCTGCGCCTCCTCCTCCGACGAGGAGACGGGGGTGGTGGCCCGCGTGGACGGGCGCCCGATCTATCTGAGCCAACTCGAGTTCCAGCACGACATGATGCACCTGGAGATCGCCGCCTCCGCGCCCAGCGTGGCGACGCTGCGGAAGGAGTACGGCGAGGTGCTGGGCCAGCTCATCATGCTGGAATTGGTCGCCGCCGAGATGGAGTCGCGCGACCTGCAACCCACGGACGATGAAGTGCGTGAGGCCGAGGCCAATATCCGCGCCGACTATCCGCCGGGAGCCTTCGAGCAGATCCTTGTTGAGGAGTATATCGACCTGGACTCCTGGCGGCGGCAACTGCGGGCCCACCTGACCCTGGAACGGTTTTTCCAGCAGGTGCTGCGGCCGCAGGTACGCATCGAATTTTCCGAGGCCGAGGACTATTACCGCAACCATCCGCAGGAGTTTTCCCTGCCGCCGCGTGTGCGTCTGGCCCTGATCCTCGCCCCGGAGCGGGAGACGGTGGAGAAGGCCCTCGAGGAGTACCGGCGGAAGCGCGATGCGGAAGCCCTGGTGGCGAATCAGGGGCCGGCCACGGTGCGCGAACTGACCATGCGCGAGGGGCAGATGCCGGACCAGTGGCGCGACGCCCTGGCCAAGCTTCAGCCGGGGCAGAACACCTCCATTCTGCATGACGATTCCGGTTACAAGAGCTTGGTGCTTCTGGAGCGGCTGCCCGCCTCGGTGCTCTCCGCTCCACAGGCCTATCCGCTCATCGAGCAGGCGCTGGCCGAGGTCAAGCTCCAGGACGCCTTCGAGAAATGGCTTTCCGCGAAGCTCATCGCGGCGAAGATCGCGGTCAGCGCGCACCTGTTGCCCAAGGTGGCCGGCCAAGGGGGCGAGGACCGCAAGACCCTGGGCGCCGAGATGGAACTGCTCGACGACAAGGAGCAGGGGGGCGAGGGGCTCGCGACGGCGACTGGAGAGAGGGAGCAGCCCGGCGACGGCGTGGTCATGGAGCCCTCCGAGGATCAGGAGGTGGACCAGGGCGATCTGGAGGAATCCTCGCCGGACGCCGCGTCCGTGTCGAAACCGGCGGGAAGGAAGTAGCCCCGGCTGGCGGCGGGCCTCGCCCGGCGTTGCAACCCGGGGACAAAGAGACTACAGTGAACGGGCTTTTCCGCAAACCGCCGGACGGCCCGTTTCCGGCGGGCGCGGCACGACAAGGAGCCGAATCTTGATCAGACGCTTTTCCGTTCCGGCGGCCATCCTGCTCTTTCTGTCCGTCTTCCTGGGCGCCTCCACGGCCCGTGCCGCCGAGTTCGTGGCGGATCGCATCGTGGCCGTGGCCAACGGGAGCATCATCACCGACTTCGACCTGAAACAGCAGGTCAAGATGGCCATCGAGGGCGGCTACGCCAATCCGGCCAACGCCGAGGAGATGCACGCCCTGCGCCGCCAGATCATCGACCAGATGATCATGGACATCCTTCTGGAGCAGGAGGCGGGGCGTTACGGAATCAAGGTTTCCGACGCCGACGTACGGGCCTCGATCAACGGGATCATGGAAAAGACCGGCATGAACGAGGAGCAACTGCGCAAGGAATTGGTCGTTCAGGGTCTGAGTTGGGAGAAGTTCTTTGAGAACAAACGATTGGAGATCAAAAAACGTCAGTTGGTGAGCGGTCTGGTCAAGGTCGTCGTCAGCGAGGACGAGGTGCGCGAGGCGTTCGAGGCCAGGCACGGCAAGAGCGCCGAAGGCGAATATCTGCATTTGCGGCTGATCGTCCTGCCCGAGGGCATGACCGCCGCCGCTGTCCGCCAGGAGATCGATTCCGGCAAGCTGACCTTCGCCAAGGCGGCGACCCTCTATTCCCAGGGCCCTGGAGCGGAGCATGGCGGTGATCTGGGTGTGGTCGCCCGCAAGGATTTGGCTCCGGACTGGCGCAACGCGTTGGAGGGCGTGGCCGTGGGCGGTGTGAGCAAGCCGTTCAAGGCTCAGGGGTTTGACGCCCTGCTCATGATCGACTCCCTGGCCGAGGCGCCGCAGGGTGACTTCGAGCAGGAGAAGGAAAATCTCTACGAAGATCTCTACAACAAGAAGATGGAAACGTTCCTTAAGGAATATCTGGACAAACTGCGCGAAAAGGCCGTCATCGAGTATCGGGACTAGGCCCGCCGATTCATGGAGAAAAGCATGACCTTGAAGGAACTGGGAGAGCTGTTGCGCGCCGAGCGTGAGCGCAAGAGCCTGTCCCTGAAGCAGGTGATGGAGTCCACCAAGATCAGCCGCCGCATTCTCGTGGCGCTGGAGGAGGGAGACCGCAAGAACCTGCCGCATCCCGTATACGCCAAGGGTTTTGTCCGCAATTACGCGCGCATTCTGGGACTCGACGATACCGAACTGGCCGCCGTCATCGATCAGGAATTTGATCTGGCCGAGGAAGAGGAGCGCGTCTACAATCGTCCCGCGACCCCTCGGGCCCCCGTGACGCCTCCGGCCACCGGGAGCGGCCGCCGCGTCTGGCCCACCGTTCTGCTCATCGTCGTGCTCGTGCTGGTCCTGGTCTCCATGGTCGTCTATTTGCAACGGCGCGGAACCCTGAACCTGGGTGGAAGCGCGCCTGCGACGACGGCCGAACCCTCGGCCCCGGCGGAGACCCCTCCCGCCGAGCCTGAACAGGCTGCGGAACAGGCTGCCGTGCCCGCGCCCGTAGCGGCTCCCGCACCGCCCCCCGTCCACGCGCCGGAGAGCGCACCCGCTCCCGTTGCGGCCGCGGCACCGGCCGAGGCTCCCAAAGAGGCGCCCTCTGTCTCGGAGCAGGTCAAGCCCGCCCCGGCGAAGCCCGGTGTGAAGGCCGTGTCCATCACGGCCAAGCCCGGCCAGATGTGCTGGATGGAGGTCTCCGTGGATGGTCGGGAAAAGAAGGAATACTTCATCCGTAGCGGCGAGGCCGTGAATCTCGAGTATTCCGACAAGCTCTGGGTTCGCCTCGGCAACGTGGGCGGCGTGACCGTGACGCACAATGGCAAGGCCGTGGCCACGGACGGGGCCGGCTGGAGCGTCAAGACGCTGACCTTCCCCTAGACCGGAGGCCCGGCGGCTGGACCGGTCGTTTCCGACTCTCGGCGAGGATGCATGGAGTTCACCGAAAAGGCCCTGGTGCTCAAGGTCGGGCGTTTTCGGGAGAACGATGCCTGGGTGCGTTGTCTTGGTCCCGGCCATGGAGTCTTCACGGCCTTCGCCTTTGGGGCCGCCCGCAGTCGCCGGCGGTTCTGCGGTTGCCTGGATACCCTGAATCTGGTGCTCTTCCAAGTCGGATCGAGTAAACGCGGAGCCTACCTGACCTTGGAGGAGGGAACGCTTCTCCACGGGTTTCCAGCGCTTAAGGCCGAATCTTCGCGTCTGGGGATGGCCGTCAATTGCCTGAAGTTCGCGGAAGCGGTGGAGGCTGGACCGGCCGGAGCCAAGACTGCCTTCGAGCTGCTGCTTGACAGTCTTCAGGTTCTGGAGGAAAGCTCCGAACCTCCGACGGATGTTTTTCCGCTGTTTTTCCGGGCCAAGACCGCCTTTGAGCAGGGCTTCGGTCCGGACTTCTCCGCCTGCCACGTCTGCGGCAAACCAGCCGAGGAGATGGAGAGCGGTTTCTTCGTCGTGGAAAAGGGGCGTCTGAGCTGCGCCGCCTGTCGTCCGACCGTAGGGCTCTGTCTGCCCGCCTCGGCGGGAACGGCGCTGACCCTGGACCGCCTGGGGCGAAGCCGTCCGGCGGAATGGGCGCGCCTGGACATGGGCGGTCTGGTGCGGCGGCAGTGTTACGAGATCATCGAGCGGTTCGTGGCCTATCACCTGGGGTTGACCTGGGACGGGGGCCGGTTCCGCAAGGTCTAGATCAACGGATGGAGAGAAACGGATGCATTTTCAGGACATGATCCTCAACCTGCAACGGTTCTGGGCCGAATACGGCTGCGTGTTGGCCCAGCCTGTGGACATCGAGGTGGGGGCCGGCACCTTCAATCCCTCCACCTTCTTCCGGGTCATCGGCCCCGAGCCGTGGAACGTGGCCTATGTGGAGCCCTCCCGGCGACCCACCGACGGCCGCTACGGCGAGAACCCCAACAGGCTTCAGCACTATTTCCAGTTCCAGGTCGTGCTCAAACCTTCGCCCGCCGACGTGCAGGACGTTTACCTGAAGAGTCTGTCGGTGCTCGGCATCGATGCCGCGAAGCACGACATCCGCTTCGTGGAGGACGACTGGGAGTCCCCGACCCTGGGCGCCTGGGGCCTGGGCTGGGAGGTCTGGCTCAACGGCATGGAGGTGACGCAGTTCACTTATTTCCAGCAGGTGGGCGGCATCGACCTCGCGCCCGTGAGCGTGGAGATCACCTACGGCCTTGAACGCCTGGCCATGTATCTCCAGGAGAAGGAGTCGGTTTACGACCTGTCCTGGAACGGAAGTGTGACCTATGGCGAAGTGTACCACCGCAACGAGGTGGAGCAGTCCACCTACAACTTCGAGCAGAGCGACCCCAAGATGCTCCTCTCCCTGTTCAACATGTACGAGGCCGAGAGCAAGCGGCTCTGCGCCGAGAAGCTTCCCTGGCCCGCCTATGACTACTGTCTGAAGTGTTCGCACACCTTCAACCTCTTGGACGCCCGGGGGGCCATCTCCATCACCGAGCGCACGGCCTACATCGGCCGGGTGCGTGTCCTGGCCTCGGCCATCGCCGCGCTTTATGCGGCCCAGCGCGAGGAGGTGGGGTATCCCATGCTCCGTCATGCCGAGGGGAGGGCCTAGCCATGTCTGAATTCATCCTGGAGATCGGCTGCGAGGAAATGCCCGCCCGTTTCGTGCCCAAGCTGGCGGCGGAGCTGCGCGAGGTTTTGGACAAGGCCCTGGCCGAAGCCCGGCTGGACCACGGCGGGGTTTCCACCTGGGCCACGACCCGGCGTATCGCTGTCCGGGTGGCTGACCTGGCCGAGGCCCAGCGCCGGGAGGAGGAGATCGTCACCGGCCCGCCCAAGCGCATCGCCTACGACGCCGAGGGCAAGCTGACCAAGGCGGGCGAGGGCTTCGCCAAGACCCAGGGAGTGGGGCCGGAGGCGCTTTTCGTGACCACCACCGACAAGGGCGAATACCTGTCCGCGCGCAAGACCGTGGGCGGCGGCTCGACCCGTGACATCCTGCCCGACCTTTGCATGGAGGCCATAAAGAGGCTGTCCTTTCCCAAGAAGATGCATTGGGGCTCCCTGGACTTTCATTTCGGTCGCCCCATCCGTTGGTTCCTGGCCCTGTTGGACGCCGAAGTGGTCCCCTTCGAACTGGCCGGGTTGACCTCCGGCCGCCGCACCTGGGGTCACCGCATCATGGGCCCCGGCCCCTTTGAGACGGCTTCGGCCGCCGACTACGTTCGTACCGTTGAGGAACAGGGCCGCGTGGTCCTGGACTCCGAGCGCCGCAAGGCGATCATCCGTGAACAGGGCGACGCGGCCGCGGCCAAGGTCGGAGGCCGGGTGATCTGGAAGGACTCCCTGCTGGATGAGGTCTGCAACTTGGCCGAGCATCCGTGCCCGCTGCTGGGAGACTTCCACCCCATGTATCTGGAGCTGCCCCGCGAGGTGCTGCTCACGAGCATGGAGAGCCACCAGAAGAGCTTCGGCGTGGAAGGGCCGGATGGAAAGCTCCTGCCGCACTTCCTCTGCACCTTGAACCTGGAGCCCCAGGATCGGACCCTGGTGAAGAAGGGCTGGGAGCGGGTGCTCAAGGCCCGCCTGGAGGACGCTCGCTTTTTCTGGGAGTCGGACCTCAAGACGGACCTGGGCACCTGGCTGGCCGCGCTGGAGAACGTCGTCTTCCTGGGCCCCCTGGGCAGCATGGGCGACAAGTCCCGCCGCCTGGAGTCCCTGTGCGCCAAACTGGCCGACGCCTCCGGCGCTCCCGCCGAACTGGCCGAGGCCGGGCGTCTGGCCAAGGCCGACCTCGTCTCCGGCATGGTCGGTGAATTCGACACGTTGCAGGGCGTCATGGGCGGCATCTACGCCGCGCGCAAGGGCAAGTCGGAGATCGTGGCCCGGGCCGTCGCCGAGCAGTATCTGCCCGCCGGACCGGATTCCCCGACGCCGACCACCCTTGGCGGTGCGCTCCTGGCCGTGGCCGAAAAGGCCGACACCCTGGCGGGTTGTTTCGGCCTGAACATGATCCCCACTGGAGCCAACGATCCCTACGCCCTTCGCCGGTGCGCCCTGGGCATCTGCCGCATCGTCATGGAGCACGGCCTGTGCCTGGACCTGGAGCAGCTCGTGGTCTGGGCTCAGGAAGGCTACGGCGCGGTGAGCTGGAAGCTGGACGCCGCCGAGGCCCGGGAAAAGCTCCTGGACTTCTTCGGCCAGCGTCTGCGCGCCCTGTTCACCGGCCAGGGACACGACACCCGCGTGGTGGACGCGGCTCTGGGTGCGGGTTTCACCGATGTGAAAACGTTGCGTGAACGCCTGGAGGCCCTGACGGCCTTCAGCCGCGAGGCGGACTTCGGACAGGCCGTGCTGACCTTCAAGCGCGCGGCCAACATCATACGCAAGCAGGCCGGCGAGGCCGGCGTCGAGTTGTCTGGAGCCTTCGAGGCCGGACGTTTCGAGGCCGCCGAGGAAAAGGCGCTGGCCGCCAAGCTGTCCGAAACCGAGGATCGCTTCCGCGACCTCTGGAAGCGCGGCGACTTTCACGGCCTGCTCGGGCTGCTGCGCGATCTGCGTCCCGCCGTGGACGCCTTCTTCGACAATGTGATGGTCATGTGCGAGGACGCGGCCCTGCGGGAAAACCGGCTCAATCTGCTCAAGTCGCTGGTGGACCGCCTGGGACGGCTGGCCGATTTCGGCGCCCTGCAGGTGTGAAAAGAGCTTGACATCGCTTTGTCGTTTCTGTAAGCAATCTCTCTTGGCTCAACATACCAAGAATGACACAAGCAACGATCAGGAGATAGGACCTTGGCCAATCATGAATCCGCTTTGAAGCGCCACCGGCAGAGCCTGAAGCGTCGTGACCGCAATCGTTCCGTCAAGACCCGCATCAAGAACGTGGTCAAAAAGGTGCATGACGCCCTGGATTCCAAGGACAAGGAACAGGCTCAGGCCGCCTTGAACCTGGCTTCCTCCACCCTGGACAAGGCCGCTTCCAAAAAGGTGATCCACGCGCGCAATGCCGCCCGCCGGATCGCCCGTCTGCAGCAGGCCCTGAACAAGCTGGCCTAGCGTCCGCGTTTTTTCGCGAAGACGAGCCCGCCGCGCATTGAGCGCGGCGGGCTTTTTGCGTTGTCTTCGGCGCGGATGCGAATTTCGGCCCGGTCGGTCGCGCCTGTCGTTTCTAGTCCACGCGGTAGTGGCAGCCCTGACTCTTCTTGTTGCGCAGCGCGGCCTGGGTGATGAGATAGGCGGCCTGGCACCCGTGGAAGAGGTCGATGATCGGCTTGCTGATGACGGTCTGTTTGTAAAAGTCCTGGATGTTCTTGGACAGGTTGCGCATTTCGCTGAAGGCCCGCGAAAGCCGCGCCGTGGTCCGGGTGATGCCCACGTAGTTCCACATGGTGTTGCGGATCGTGGCCCAGTCCTGGGCGATGAGCGCGGGGTCGTCGTTCTTGACCTCGCCCAGGCTGACCCAGTCCGGGATGGAGGATTGGAGCTTGCGCGAGAGGCGGGACTGGGTGCCCGTGCGCTTGATGATGTCCTGGGCCGCGCTGTAACCCCAGACGAGTCCTTCCAGCAGCGAGGTGCTGGCCAGACGGTTGGCCCCGTGCAGGCCGGTGCAGGAGCATTCCCCGGCGGCGTAAAGCCGCTCCAAGGTGGTCCGGCCCCGGTTGTCCACCAGCACGCCGCCGCAGAAGTAGTGGGCCACGGGCACCACCGGGATGGGGTCACGGGCCATGTCCACTCCGATTTCCAGGCACTTTTCGTAGATCGTGGGGAAACGTTCCTTGAGGTCCGCGTCTACGTAGTTGGCCGCGTCCAGGTAGACGCAGTCGTCACCCGTGTGCAGCAGTTCCTCCATGATGGCCCGGGCCACGATGTCGCGGGGGGCCAGATCGGCGCGCTGGTCGTGGCGGGGCATGAAGGCCTCGCCCGCGCTGTTCACCAGGCGCGCGCCCTCGCCGCGCACGGCCTCGGAGATGAGGAAACGGCGGTCAGCCTTGCTGGAGCCCTCGTAGAGCGCCGTCGGGTGGAACTGCATGTACTCGGCGTTCATGATTTTGGCGCCGGCGCGGGAGGCCATGCTCAGACCCGAACCGATGGACCCCCGGGAATTGGTCGTGTGCAGGTAGACCTGCCCCACGCCGCCAGTGGCCAGGACCGTGAAGTCGGCCAGGATGGTTTCGACCTTCTCCATCTGGGCGTTGAACACGTAGGCCCCCACACACTGGTTCTGGAGGCTGAACTTGAAGTCCATGTGCTGGGCGTGGTGGTGCGTCGTGAGCAGGTCGATGGCCGTGCGCTGGGTGAGCACACGGATGTTCGGGGTCTTTTCGATGTGTTCCACCAGCCGCTCCATGATGGTTCGGCCGGTATGGTCGGCGGCGCAGAGGATGCGCGCCAGGGAGTGGCCGCCCTCGCGGGTCAGATACCAGGAATCCGCGCTCTTCTGGGCGAAGGGGATGTGGTAGGTGTCGATGAGCGTTTCCTGCAGGATGCGCGGCCCTTTGTTGCAGAGATAGCGCACTGCCCGGAGCAGGTTCTGGTTCCAGCCCGCGGTGAGGATGTCCTGTTCCAGCTTGCGGGGGTTGTCCTGCAGGGCATGGAAGACGATGCCGCCCTGGGCCAGCCGGGTGTTGCCGATGAAGAGGCTGTCGGCTGCGGTGATCAGGGTCACTTCCCGGCCGGAGGCCGCCAGGGTCAGGGCGGCGATGGAACCGGCGATGCCGGAACCGATGACCAAGACGTCGGTCTTCACGTGATTGTTCATGGCGGGGCGCTCCTTCAGGCCCGGGCGCAGGCGTCGAGCATTCGCCGCAGGGCCAGGTTCGCGGACTCCGCGATCTCGGGAGCCACGCGCACCGGCCCGGCGCGGTCCAGGGTTTCCAGCAGGGCGGCCAGGCGCTCGGGCGTGGTCTTGGCCATGTTGCCGCAACGCACGTCCTTCAGCGGAAGAACGGTCTTTTCGCCCGCGTATTGCTTGGCCAGGCGGTGGACCAGCGCCTCTTCGGTGCCGATGACCACGGTGGATCCGGCCGGCGCCTTGGCCGTGAAGTCGATGAGGAAGGAGGTGGAACCGGCGGCGTCGGCGGCGCGCACGGTCTCGTCCGGGCATTCGGGATGCACGGCCATCAGACAGCCGGGATGTGCGGCGCGGGCCTCGGCCACGTCGCGGGCCCGGAGACGGTGGTGGATGGAGCAGCAGCCGGGCCAGACGAGGAGCCGGGCCCTGGACGCGGCCGCCAGGTCCAGGCGGTTCCCCAGTGCGCGGATGTCCAGGACGTGGCGCTCGTCCCGGGGCAGGCCCAGGGCGTCGGCGGTGTTGGCGGCCAGATTCTTGTCCGGAAGAAAAAGTACGGCCTCGCCTTGATCCAGGGCCCAGGCGAGCATGGTCTTGGCGTTGGCCGAGGTGCAGACGCTGCCGCCGAAGCGGCCGCAGACGGCCTTCACCTCGGCCGAGGAGTTCACGTAGGTCAGGGGCGTCACGCGGCGGCCGCCGCGGCTGAGGGCTTCCAGAACGGCCGTCAGCAACGGCGCGGGCGCCATGTTGGACATGGTGCAGCCCGCCTCAGGCGCGGGGATATGGACCCTCTGGCCTTTTCTCGCCAGCACGGCGGCGGATTCGGCCATGAAGAAGACCCCGCAGAAGACGATGTGCTCGGCGGAGAGTTGGGGGACGCGGCGGGACAATTCCAGGGAATCTCCCCGGAAGTCCACGTGGGCGATGACCTCGTCGGACTGATAGTGGTGGCCGAGAATGGCCAGGCGGCCGCCCAGCGCGGCGCGCGGGGCTTCAATGCGGGAGTGGATGTCGTTCATGGCTCAGAGTGGTGTTATGCGGAGGCTCATGTCCGCCACTGGCGCGGAGTGGGTGATTCGGCCCACGGATACGAAATCCGCTCCCAGCTGGCCGATCTCGGCAACTGTCTCCAAAGTCACGTTGCCGCTGACCTCGGTTTCGATGCTCGTCGGAACCAGCTTCAGGGCCGCCCTGATTCCGTCCGGGTCCATGTTGTCGAACATGACCCTGTCTACGGAACATGCCACAGCCTCGCGCACCTCGTCCAGTGTGCGGCATTCCACTTCCAGGGGCGGGCAGGGGGAATAGGCCGCGCGCAGGCGGCGTACGGCGTCGGTGATGCTTCCGGCCCGGTCGATGTGGTTGTTCTTGACCAGGAGCATTTCCGTGAGGTTGCGGCGGTGGTTCAGGCCGCCTCCGGCCAACACGGCGTATTTCTCGGGATAGCGCAGTCCGGGCAGGGTCTTTCGGGTGTCCAGGAGCCGGGTGCGGCTGCCCGTCAGGGCGTCCACGTAACGGGCCGTGAGGGTGGCGATGCCCGAGAGGTGGCAGATGAAGTTGAGGATGATCCGCTCGGCCTTGAGCAGCCGCGCGATCGGGGCCTGGATCACGGCCAGGATCGCGCCCGGGGAGACCCGTTCGCCTTCGTCCACGTTGAGCAGAACCTGATGCCCGCCGCCGCAGAAATCCAGCACCAGGGAGGCGATGGGCAATCCGGCGACCACGCAGGGCTGTTTGGCCACGATGTGTGCCTGCGCCATGTCCTCGGGGGCGAAGATTCCGTCCGAGGTGAGGTCCGGCCCGTCCTCGGAGAGGGCCACGCGGATTGTCGTGAGCAGGAAGAGGCGGGCCTCGTTCTGGAAGAAGCGCTCAAAGAGTGTATCGGGCATTGGGTTTCCGTGCATGCGCTGATTTCGGGGAGTAAGGTACCTCCGCCACCCCCGTCAAGTCCAGGCCCAATGTCACGGTTTTTTCACACGTTCCGAGGCCTGGGACTTTTGACCTGACCGGTGAATTAGGCTAGAGATCGTCCGCTATGAGCGAGGAAAGGGACAGACTTCCGGAGCAGGCGCTGCCGGTGGAAGAACAGGTCGAGCGCCCCTTGGACGAGGAGCAGCTCGAACTGGCCCACCCGGCGGACGCGGCCGAGCATATCGAGGCCCTGGACATCAAGGACCAGGTGGCCTTCATCAAGCAGTTGCCGCTGGAGGACGCCGCCGAGTCCATCGCGGAGATGGACAGCCACGACCAGGCGATGCTCGTGCGCAGCCTGAGCCTCGGCTTGGCCGCCCGCATCATCGAGCACATGTCCCCGGACGACGCCACGGACCTCCTGAACAATCTGGACGAGGATCTGCGGCGAACCCTGCTCTCCAAGCTCACGGCCGAGGACCGCGCCAGCCTTCGGACGCTTTTGACCTTCGATCCGGACACCGCCGGCGGCGTCATGAACACCGAGGTGGTGGTCCTGAACCAGGATCTGAACGTGGACCAGGCCATCGCCAAGATGCGCGGCGAGGTCGAGGACAAGGAGATCCCGTACTACGCTTACCTCGTCAACGAAGACAAGGAACTGGTGGGCGTCACCTCCCTGCGCGATCTGCTGGTGGCCCGGCGCGGCACCTGCCTCAAGGAACTGATCAAGAGCCAGAACCTCATCTTCGTGACCTACAACGAGGATAAGGAGGAAGTGGCCCGGCTCATCTCGCACTATAATTTCCTGGCCCTGCCCGTGGTGGACTTCGGCCGCAGGCTGCTCGGCGTGGTCACGGTCGACGACGTCATCGACATCATCCACGAGGAAGCCAGCGAGGACATGCAGGCCATGGTCGGCGCGGGCCCGGATGAGACCGCCGACTCCCCATGGCTCTATTCCGTACGCAAGCGTCTCCCCTGGCTCATGCTGAACATGATCAACTCGGCCGTTTCGGCCTGGGTGGTGCATCTTTTCGAGGGCAACATCGCCCAGATGGCCATCCTGGCCGTGCTCATGCCCATCGTGGCCAACCAGGCCGGAAACACCGGCCAGCAGGCCCTGGCCATCATGATCCGCCAGTTGGCCACGGAACGTTTCGACCGCAAGCGTTCCTGGCTGGCCGTCCTGCGCGAGGCCAGGATCGGCCTGCTCAACGGCCTGCTCATCGCCGCCCTGGTCTTCGGCGTGGTCTTCCTGGCCACACGGATGCCGCTGCTGGCCATGGTCATGTCCGCGGCGCTCGGCCTGGATATGCTCATCGGCGCGCTGGCCGGAGCCTCCATCCCTCTGGTCCTGCGCGCCCTGGGCCGCGACCCGGCCCAGGCTTCGAGCATCTTCCTGACCACCATCACCGACTCCATGGGCTTCCTGCTTCTCCTGGGCATGGCCCAGGTTGTGCTGCTCTAGCTCCCGCCGAAAGAAAAAAGCCGTCCCGGTTTCCCGGGACGGCCTCGTCCGTGTCTTTTCTCCTCGCCCTCAATCCATGCCCAGTTGGGCCAGCAGGTCGTCCACCGCCCCCTGGTTCGAACTCTCCTGAGGCCCCTTGAGAGTGCTCATGCGGTCCTTGGCCTCGGCCTCGATGGCGGCGAAATCCTTTTCCGGCTGCTGTTCGCGGGCCTGGATCATGAGGCCGGTGGACATGTACACGTCCAGCACGATGGCCTCGATCTTCTTGATCGTGTCGATGATGATCTTGATCCGCTGCCCGGTGAGATCCTGGAAGGAGAGCGTTGTCATGATGCGCATCAGGTCGTGGCCCAGGGTTTCGTTGATTTCCGCCAGCCGCTTGCGGTCCTCCTTCTTGACCCCGCCGGAGTCGAAGGCCTGGATGACTTGGCCCAACGACGCCTGCATGTCCTGGAGCTTTTCCACGATTTCGATGATTTCCTCGGCGGCCTTTTCCGTGGTGCGCAGAACTGCGTCCAGTTGGTCCGAGGCCTTGTTCAGCAGGGCGTCGGGATCTTGGAGCGAGGCGGGCAGGGGCTTGGCCTGCTTGGCGGTCTTGATCTCGCGGTAGATGTTCTTGAGGCTGTCCTGCAGGTCTTCGTTGACCCGGCGGTAGAACTCGCCTTCCAGCAGGGCCGTGGACAGGCTGCGGGAAATCTCTTTCTCCACGGCGGCGGCGATGGTCTGCTTGAGGTCGGCGGCCATCTGCTCGGAAACCTTCTCCAGAAGGGACTTGAGGATGTCTTCCTTGGACTGCATGGGCTCCTCACATGGCTCAAAAGACGGCGGGGAACCGTCCGGGTTCCCCGCGTTCCGCATGGATTGCGGAAAATCGTTCAACCCCATTTCCGGTTGCGGATTTCCTCGCGCTGTTCCTGGAATACGAACTGTACGATGCTCTCCAGATCGTGTTCCCGGATGTAGGTGAATTCGAAGCGGTGCAACCCGTCCTCCTCACCGCGAACCCGGCCCAGGGCCGATGCCAGGCGAAGCGGGAATTGGGTGAGCACGATGACGACCTCCATGGGTTGTCCTTCGACCAGGGGTTCCGCGGAACTGAACCGCACCCCGGCGCCGGAAACCTCGTGGACGTCCAGGTCCAGGGGAAAGTCCTGACGGAGCAGATCCTGGCGCTGCCCGGCGAGGATCTGGTCCAGCTTGGCGTCCATCTCCACCAAGAATTCCACCAGCCCTTCCGGCAGGGTCGAGGCGGAAAGACGCGCGGCCAGCGATGAGCCGTCCCGGCGCGGGGCCGTGCGGAACAGCGGCGGCCCGTCCGACGAATCGCAACGCCGGGCCAGGGCCTTGAGTCGGGCGGCGACCCGGGAATAGGTGCGCTGTTCCTGGTCCATGCGGGCTCCTTACTGGCGTCCGTTTTCGTCCAGGTCCACGGCCATGGCGCGCACCGGGCAGACCCGGGTGCATAGGCCGCAGGCCGAGCATTTATCCACCTCGAAGATCACCTTGCGGGTGGCCTTGTCCACGGCCAGGGCTCCGGTGGGGCACATGGCCGTGCATACTCCGCAGTGGATGCAGGAGTCTTCGTCGCGGAAAATCTTCTGGGCCACCGGGGTGATGCGGACGCTGTTTTCCTTGAGGTAGTTGACGCCCTTGTGAAAGTCGGTTTCCAGCCCGCTGATCTCCAGCGTCATGGTGCCTTCCTGGCGGGGGCTGATCTCGGCCTTCAGAATGTTGAAGGAGAGGTCGAAGAGGCGGGCCAGATTGCAGACCACCGGACGGCTGGAAATCCCGGGAGGGAATGTCAGATAGACGATCTTGCGGAAGCCCTTCTGGACTTCGGAACTCACTGTGGCGCTCATGATTCCTCTATGGAGCGGCTTCCCGGTCGTGGCGACGCCCGGGGCCGGTTATTTCTTCGGGTCGGCCAGGAACTGCTTGGCCCGGTTGGCCTCGGCCGTTCCGGGGTTCTTGTCGATGAGTTCCTGGAGGATGATCTTGCCCGGCTTGTCCTTGCCCATCTTGTAGAAGGATATCCCTTGCTTGAGCAAGGCCGAGCGGTACTTGGGGCTGTCCTTGTGCTTGTTGATGACGTCGTCGTAAGCCAGCACGGCCTTGGCGTAATCTCCCATCTGGTAGTAGCACTCGCCCTGCCAGAAGATGGCGTTGGGCACCAGGGTGTGCTTTTTGAACGTGGTCACGAACTCGGCGAAGTCCCGGCGGGCCTCGTCGTACTGCCGGGCCTTGAAGGCGGTGAGGCCCTTGGCGTAGAGGGCGTCGGCCGGATCCTGGGGCGGGGCCACGGCCTCGGCGTTCTGCGCCGGAGTCGCCTGCGCCTGAGACTGCTGAGCCTGAGCCGGAGCGGTCGGTGCGGTGGCTGCAGCCTTGGCTCCCTTGCCGAGATCCACGGCGAACTGGGATTCCAGGGCCAGTTCGATGGCCTTGACTCGTTCGTCAAGCTGGGCCATGTCCACGCCGCCCTGGGGCGCCAGACGCATGTTCATGGTGTCCATCTGGCCCTTGAGGGTGGCCACCTCGGTCTTGAGGGACTCCACCTCGGCCCAGATGTCGGCCTGCTTGGCCTGCACCGGGGCGCTGCTTTTGCGTGCCTCCTCGCGGGCCACGGCGATCTGCTCCTCAAGCTGTTTGAAGAGCTCACGGGCTTCCTGCATGGTCTGGCGGTTGCGCTGGTCCAGGGTCTGGACGTCCTGGCGTGAGGCGCAGCCCGGGGCCAGAGTCATCATGGCGGCCAGGGCGGCCAAGCCGACGGTGGTTCGGATGGTGGTCTTCATCGAATTTTCTGCCCCCTTTTTCTTCCGAAAATCAAATACGCCACTCCGCCCAAAAAGGGAACCAGCACGGAGAGCTGGATCCAGGCCATCTTTTCCAGGATGGACGGGAATTCCCGACGGAAGGCGTCCCAGATCGAAAACAGGCTGATGCAGACGAATATCCCCATTGGGGCGAGGATCATGATCCATTGCTCATTGCTCAGATTCGGCAGGGGAAACATGGCTCAACTCCGTACGGATCGTTTGTTGGTCATCAGGAACAGGCCGAGGCCGAGGAAGAGAGCGTAGACCCCTTGGGTCACGCTGAACGGGCCAAGCTGGCCCCGGAAATCGGCCCGGAAGAATTCCACGCCGAAGCGCGACAGCGAGAACAGCACCAGGAACAGGCCCATGAGACTGCCCGGTCTGGTCAGGCGGTCGCGCAGGGCCAGGAGGATGCCGAAGGCCAGTAGGCCGGAGAGGCTGTGGTAGAGCTGCGTGGGGTGCAGGGGCATGTTCAGGGGCACGGCCAGGGAGTGTGGGTCGGTGAAGGTCACGGCCCAGGGCATGCCGCAGAGCTGGCCGTAGCAGCATCCGGCCGAGAAGCAACCCAGGCGGCCGATGGTCTCGCCCAGGGCCAACCCCGGGGCCACGGCGTCCAGCCAGGGCAGGACGGGCTGCTTCCGCCTGCGCGCCGCGCGCCAACCCAGCCAGCCGCCCAGCATGGCGCCGCCGGAAAAGACCATGCCTCCCTCCCAAAACTGGAGGATTTCCAACGGATGTTCCAGGAAATAGGAGGGGTAGAGCAGGACGTAGAGCACCCGCGCGCCGACCAATGCGCCCACGAACACCGCGAAGGCCACGTCCGGGATACAGTCCACCGGCAGTCCCCTGCGCCGGGCTTCCCGCCAAGTCCAGCCGACGCCTCCGAGAAAGGCCAGGGCGATGAACACCCCGTATGTGTGAACGGTCACGAAACCCAGGTCAATGAGAACGGGATGCATGCGGCTTTTTCCGGTACAGCGAGATGAGCAGGCAGAAGGCGCCCAGGGTGATGGCGATGTCGGCCACGTTGAAGGCGGGCCAGTGCCAGTCGCCCACGTAGAAGTCCAGGAAATCGATGACCTCGCCGTAACGCACACGGTCCACCAGATTGCCCAGGGCCCCGCCCAGGATCAGGCCCAGACCGGTGATCAGGAAGGTTTCCTGGTCCGAGGCTTGGCGCAGAAGATGGAGCATGACCCCGACAGCCAGCAGGGTCACGACCACCAGGAAGGTCGTCTGCCAAGTGATGTCCACCCGGTTCAGGAAGCCGAAGGCCGATCCCTTGTTGGTCACATGAACCAAGTCGAAGAGGCCGGGGATCACGGTGCGTGACTCCCAAAGCTCCAATTTGGCCTGGACCAGGGCCTTGGTGACCAAGTCCGGGATGAGGACCGCCAGGCTCAGAACCAGGGCGATGGCGTAGCGGCGTTTCATGGTCAGCCGATGGCCTTGAGCACGGCGGCGCAGCGCGGGCAGACGTCCGCCGGGCCGGTCGCGCCGAGTTTCTCGGAGAACTTCCAGCAGCGTTCGCACTTGCCGCCGGGGGCCGCGTCCACGGACACCCGCAGCCCTTCCACCTCCGCGGAGACGAAGACTCCGGCCGGAGCCTCGCCGGAGTCGGCCAGAGTCACCTTGGAGACGATGAAGATTTCTTCAAGTTCTGCTTGAGAGAATCCGGACAGGGCCTTGCGGATCATCTCCGGGGCGTACAGGGTCAGGGCCGTGCTCAGGGAGTGGCCGACCTTGCCCGCCTGGCGCAACGGCTCCACGGCTTTGGACGCCTCGGCGCGAACCGCCAGGAGTGTTTCCCAGGCCGCCCGTTCCTCCGTGCCCAGCTTCGGGTCCAGGGGCTCATGGCGCAGGGCGAAGACCGTGGGATTACCGGGGTGCAGGGCCTCGGGCAGGGCCAGGAAGGCCTCCTCGGCGGTGAAGGAGAGCACCGGAGCCATGTCGGTCAGCAGGAGCATGAGCGCCTGCCAGAGCACGGTCTGGGCCGAGCGCCGCGCCACTCCGTCGGGGGCGTCGACGTAGAGCCGGTCCTTGGTGATGTCCAGGTAGAAGGCCGAGAGGTCCGTGACGCAGAGGTTGTGCAGCGTGTGGTAGACCTTGTGGAATTCATAGTCCGCGTAAGCCTGCCGCATGGTCCGGTGGGCCTTGAGCACGAGGTCCAGGGCGTAGCGGTCCAGGGAGGGCATGTCCGCCGGGGCCACGGCCTTGGAGGGGTCGAAGTCCGCGAGGTTGCCGAGGATGAAGCGGCAGGTGTTGCGGATGCGACGATAGGCGTCCACCAGGCGGGAGAGGATTTCGTCCGAGACCCGCACATCCTCCTGATAGTTCACCGCCGAGGTCCACAAACGCAGGATCTCCGCGCCGAACTTGTCGATGATCTCCTGGGGCGCGATGGTGTTGCCGATGGACTTGGACATCTTGCGGCCCTCGCCGTCCACCACGTAGCCGTGGGTCAGCACGGCCTTGTAGGGCGGCACGCCGCGTGTGCCCACCGAGGCCAGCAGCGAGCTGTGGAACCAGCCGCGGTGCTGGTCCGAGCCCTCCAGGTAGAGGTCGGCCGGGAAGGAGGTGTCGTCCCGGGTCTCCAGCACGGCCGCGAAGCTCGTGCCGGAGTCGAACCAGACGTCCAGGATGTCGGTCTCGCGACGCCAGTGGGAGCCGCCGCACTTGGGGCATTTCAGATCCTGGGGGATGACCTCGGAGTCCGGGGCCTCGAACCACCAGTCGCAGCCCGTGGGATGGGCCTGGAAGTGCGCGACCACCTTGTCCACCCATTCGGGGCCGAACCAAGCTTCGTCGCAGTCCTCGCAGATGAGGGCCATGATGGGCACACCCCAGTTGCGCTGGCGGGAGATGCACCAGTCGGGCCGGAATTCGATCATGTTCGAGATGCGTTCCTCACCCCAGGAGGGAACCCAGCGCACCCGCTTGTGGATGGCTTCCAGGGCCTTGGCGCGTAGATCGTTGGCCTGCATGGAGATGAACCACTGGGTGGTGGCCCGGAAGATGACCGGCTCCTTGCAGCGCCAGCAGTGCGGATAGGAGTGGCGGATATTTTCCTGGAGCAGGAGGTGGCCGTTCTCCTTGAGTTTTTCGATGACCTTGGGGTTGGCCTCCATGACCTGCAGCCCGGCGAAGAACTCCACCGTGGGCAGGAAGCGGCCGCTGTCGTCCAGAGGCGAAAGCACCTCCAGGCCCCGGCGCATGCCGGTCTCGTAGTCCTCGCGGCCGTGGCCCGGGGCGGTATGCACGAGGCCCGTGCCCGAGTCCAGGGTCACATAGTCGGCGGTCACGACCGGCGAGGGCCTGTCATAGAAGGGATGCCGGGCGACCAGACCGTCCAGGCGGCTGCCGGGAACCTCCGCCAGGACCGTGCGTTCGGTCCAGCCGAAGGCCTCGGCGCAGACCGGCACCAGACGCGAGGCCAGGACGTAGACATCGCCGCCGACCTTCACGAAGGAGTAGTCGAATTCCGGATGCACGGCCACGGCCATGTTCGACGGCAGGGTCCAGGGCGTGGTGGTCCAGATGGCGGCGTACGTCCGGGCCGGGTCGGCCTCGGGCAGGATCTCGCGGACCTTGGGGTCGGTGAGCGGGAAGCGCACGAAGACCGAGGGCGAGGTGTGGTCCGCGTACTCGACCTCGGCCTCGGCCAGGGCGGTGTGGCAGGAGCAGCACCAGTGCACGGGCTTCTTGCCCCGGTAGACGGAGCCCTTGGCCATGAAGCGCCCCAGCTCGCGGGCCGTGGCGGCCTCGTAGACCGGGGCCATGGTCATGTAGGGCCGGTCCCAGACGCCGAACACGCCCAGGCGCTTGAACTCCCCGCGCTGCACCGAGAGCCACTTGGCGGCGTATTCGCGGCAAAGCTTGCGGATCACCGCCGCGGGCAGTTCCTTTTTCTTTTTCTTGAGTTCCAGCTCGACCTTGTGCTCGATGGGCAGGCCGTGGCAGTCCCAGCCGGGCACGTAGCCCGCATGGAATCCCTGCATGTTGCGGGACTTGACCACCATGTCCTTGAGGATCTTGTTCAGGGCGGTGCCCATGTGAATGTTGCCGTTGGCGTAGGGCGGACCGTCGTGGAGCACGTATTCCGGGCGGCCTTCGTTGGCGGCCAGCATGAGGGCGTAGGCGTCCAGCTCTTCCCAGCGCTTGAGCATCTCGGGCTCACGCTGTTTGAGGTTGGCCTTCATGGGGAAGGCGGTCTGGGGCAAACGCAGGGTCGCTTTATAGTCGCTCATGGCGAATCGTGCCTCCGTGGCAGGGAATGGCCCGGACGGGTCGGGCTTGGAGCGCGATAGATTGGAACAAGGCGCATCGGAAGTCAAGAATATGGAGCTGGCCGCCGATGTCGCGGAATGTCGTGGCCTTCTTTTTGTCCTGCAAAAAGGAAGGGATGCGCCGGGACGGCCTGCGCCCGGCAGACGCAAGGCTTCGTCTTCACCGGAAAGAAAGGAGTTTTATCTGATTGGAGGTTTGGCACGGGTTCTGCTTTTCCCTCAGCGATTCCTCCCGTGTTTCCTCCCTCCTCCGTGCAAAGGGGCCTTCGGGCCCCTTTCATTCATGCGGCGACAGTTTTTTCGAAAATCATTCCCCGATAGCCGCGAATCGTGTAAGACTGAAGCGGAAAAACCACGGACCCTGGGCGGCGCATTCATGGGAAGCGGCAAGACTCCTATTCTGGCGGTCGATGATGAGCGTATGAACCTGCGTCTCCTGCAGGGGATGCTCAAACCTTTCGGCCTGGAGTTTCTTTCGGCCCAGTCAGGGCTGGAAGCCCTGAGCATCGCCAAGAGCAGGGATCTGGCCCTGATCCTTCTGGACGTCATGATGCCCGGCATGGACGGTTTCCAGGTAGCCGAGGCCCTGCGCGGCGACCCCGTCACGCGGCACATCCCGATCATCTTCGTCACGGCCATCAACAAGGAGCAGAAGCACGTCTTCCGGGGCTACGAGCTGGGGGCGGTGGATTACCTGTTCAAACCCGTGGAGGCCGAGGTGCTCTGCGGCAAGGTCAGGGTTTTCGTGGAACTGCATCGCCAGCGGCAGGCGCTGGAGGAGGCCTCCCGCCAATTGTTGCGGAGCGTGGAGGAATTGCGGGTTTCCAAGGCGGCCTTGGAGGAATCCGAACTGCGCTACCGCACGGTGGCGGACTACAACCACGACTGGGAGTCCTGGATCGGCCCCGACGGCCGGGCGCTTTACGTGAGTCCATCCTGCGAGAGAATTTCCGGCTACCCGCCCGGCGTGTTCCAGGAAGATCCCGAATTTCTGCATACCATCGTAGCCCCTGACGATCGCGATACGATACGGCGTTTCCTGGGGGATTCCCGAGCCGAGACGCTGGACTTCCGGATCAGGAATCGAGACGGCGAACAGCGTTGGCTGAACGTGGTCCGTCGGGAGATTCCCGGTCGGGAGAACGGGGGCAGCCTGGGCTGGCGGCTGTCCATGCGCGACATTACGGCCCGCAAGGAAGCGGAACTGCAGCTGCGGCATCTGGCCCTGCACGATCCGCTCACGGGACTGGCCAACCGAACCCTGCTTCTGGACCGTACGAGTCTGGCCTTGGAGCGCCTCAAGCGCGGGCGGAAAAACATGGCGGGCCTCGTCTTCCTGGACTTGGACCGGTTCAAGGTCGTCAACGATAGTCTGGGGCACGCTCGCGGCGACCTGCTGTTGGTGGAAGTGGCCCGGCGCATTCAAGCGTGTGTGCGCGGCGTGGATCTGGTGGCCCGCTTCGGCGGGGACGAATTCATTTTGCTGTTGGAGGAGTTGGAGTCGCCTCGGGAGGCCATCCACGTGGCCAAGCGGGTGCGCGACGCCATGCGCAAGCCCTTCGTGATCGACGGCCATGAGATCACCACCTCCGCCAGCTTGGGACTTGTCCTGGCCGTCGATGGCGACGTCGGCGCCGAGGAGTTGATCCGCCACGCCAACATCGCCATGTACAAGGCCAAGGAGTCGGGCAAGAACCGTTTCCACGTCTTCAACGAGCGCATGCTGGAGCAGGCTGTGGCGGCCCTGCGGCTGGAGAATGATCTGCGGCGGGCCATCCGGCGCGGCGAATTTCATTTGGCGTTTCAGCCCATCGTCTCGCTTGGTGACGGTCGCCTGGGCGGCTTCGAGACCCTGCTGCGCTGGAATCATCCCCGCCGGGGGGCGGTGTCGCCGGCGGATTTCATCCCCGTGGCCGAGGAGACGGGCATGATCATCGAGTTGGGGCAGTGGGTTCTGGACCAAGCCTGCGGGGTCATGCGACGCTGGCAGCAAGCCAATTCCCATGCCGGGAATCTGAGCTTGGCGGTGAACGTCTCGGCGCGGCAGTTCGCCAAGTCCGGCCTGGCCGACGACGTGCTGCGGGCCGTGGGCGTCTCGGGACTCGCGCCGGAAAGCCTCAAGCTGGAGATTACCGAAACGGCCATCATGGACAATCCGCGCAACTCGGTGCAGAAGCTGCATCGGCTGCGTCAGGACGGCATCCGTTTCAGCATCGACGACTTCGGCACGGGATATTCCTCCCTGGGCTACCTGCAGAAGTTTCCCCTGGACGATCTGAAGATCGACTTGTCTTTCGTGCGGGTCATGGAGTCCTCGGCGGAAAACCTGGAGATCGTGAGGACCATCATCGGCCTGGCCCACAACCTGGGGCTTTCGGTGGTGGCGGAAGGAATCGAGAGCGCGGCCCAGCGGAACATCCTGGCCGAACTCGGCTGTGAGTACGGTCAGGGCTATCTGTTCTCGCGGGCCGTGCCGGAAGCCGAGGCCGAGGCCTGGGTGCGCTCAGGGGAGCGGTTCAGCGAGGCTGGCCGTCCACGTACAGGTAACGCTTGATCTTCTGGGTCGGAGTCTTCTCGAAGGGCTCCGGCTGCTCGATGATCCGATGCAGGCGGCAGAAGGACGAGACCTTTTCGTTCACGCCCCGGCGCAGCTCTTCCAATAGTTCCCCGATGCGTTTTCCGGCCTCGGATTCGGTGAGGCCCCGCACCCCGAAGCGGGCGTCCAGGTAGTCGTAGTCCAGGTGGACGCGCGCAAGAAGCCGCTCGCCCTGGGAGAAGACCAGGGATTCCAGGACATAGGGCCACTGGCAGAGTGTGCTCTCAATTTCTTCGGGGTAGATGTTCTCGCCGCTGGGGCCGAGAATGACGTTCTTGAGCCTTCCCCGGATGGAGAGATAGCCATCCTGGTCCAGCAGTCCCAGGTCGCCGGTGCGCAGCCAGCCGTCGGGCGTGAAGGTTTCCTCGGTGATGGCCGGGGCCTTGTAGTAGCCGCGCATGACGTTGGGCCCGCGCACGAGGATTTCTCCGACCTCGTCGGGCGAGGGCGCGTCAATGCGGATTTCCACGCCGGGCAGGGCCGTGCCGCAATGCCGGTAGCGGACCTTGTCGGGCATGACGCCCGAAACCAGGGGGGAGCATTCCGTGAGGCCGTAACCCACGCTGTAGGGGAAGCGGGAATCGCGCAGGAAGGCCTCCACCTCGGGAGCCAGGGCCGCGCCGCCGATGCACATGCAGCGCAAGGCGCCGCCGAAGGTCTCGAACAGCTTGCGCCCGGCGGCCTGGAAGAGCTTTCGCCGGGTGAAGCCGATTTTGAGCAGGCCGCGCAGGGCCGCGTTCTTCATCAGCGCGGGCAGGATGCGGTTGCGGTAGATCTTTTCGATCACCAGCGGCACGCAGAGCAGGAACGTTGGGCGGATTTTCTGCAGGGCCGGAAGCAGGATGGCCGGGGTCGGCGGCTTGGCCAGGTAGCTCACCGAGGCGCCGCACGACAGCGGCAGGACCAGACCCAGGGTGCATTCGAAGGTGTGCGACAGCGGCAGGATGGAGAGCATGCGGTCCTGGTCCGTGATTCCCGCCAGGTCGGCGGAGCCCAGGGCGTTGGAGACGATGTTCCGGTGCGTGAGCATGACGCCCTTGGAGTTGCCCGTGGTGCCCGAGGTGTAGATGATCGCCGCCAACTCGTCGGCCGGAGAGCCCTCGTCTCCTGATTCACGGACGCGATTGGCGGCGCGCAACGCGGCATCCTTGATCTTGCCGAATTCCTTACGTCCGGCATTGATGACCTTGCGCAGCTTGTCGGCCGAATTGACGGGAACGTCTTCACCCGCTTCGGCGGAGTGCTCCTTCTCGCCGCGATCGATGCGGTTGTGGCGTGTATTTTCTTTTATTCTGCCGATCTCCTTGGCCGCGCGCTTGACCAGTCCCTTGAGGGGACCGCGGCCGGGGTCGCTGATGAGCGAGAGGTCGTCCAGGAGGATGCGCACGCGCAAGGCCTCGAACTCGCCGTCGTCCAGCTTGCAGGCCAGGCGTCTGGAGACGAAGACCGCCGAGCATTCGGCGTGGCGCAGGATGTGATGTACGGCGCTCTGGTGAAAATCCGGCAGAATGGGCACGGCCACCGCGCCGATCCGGGCGATGGCGAAGTAGGCCACGCCCCAGTTGGGCATGTTCTCGGCCAGAAGGGCCACGCGGTCGCCGGTCCCGATGCCGTGAGCGTCCAGGAGTTCAGCCGTTTCGCGGACCCGTTCGCCCAGTTCGGCATAGGTCATGACCGGTCCGTCCACCACGGACAGGGCGGGTCTGTCGGCGTGACGCTCCACGCTGCGTTCGAGAACCTGCTTCAGGGTCAGGGTTTCCGTGACCTGCACTCGCTCCTCCTCACTCGATGGGTCGGAGGAGCATAGCAGAGGAATGCCTTGAGCGGAACCCGTCCGCCGGGGCTTTGCCGGACAGGGAAAAAGGCCGATGGGTCAGTCGGAAAGGTCGCCCCGGTAGGGCCTGGCCGGCCAGGGGAAGATTTCGCGGGCCTTCTCCAGCGCGGCCTGCTCCACGGAGTCGAACCAGCGGCGGAACATGTCCTTGAGCATCCGGCCGTCCTCGGTGAGTTCGTAACCCGCCTTGTTGCTGCCTCGGGTCTGGACCAGACGCACGCCGAGGACGTCCTCGCTTTGCTTCAGTTTCCCCCAGGCCGCGCGGTAGGAGATGCCCATGGCCTCGGCCGCGGCCTTGAGTGAGCCGTGCCGGTCGATCTGCTCCAGAAGCTGGGCCCGGCCGGAGCCGAAGAAGACGCCGTCGTCGGTGTCCAGCCAGAGGTGCAGGCGAATGGTGGGGATGTTTTCCTTCATGGTGTGCGGCGTCGGCTTGTTCCGTATTTTCTTATGTCAATTTGGGCAGAATGATCAAGGCGGAAATATGCTCCCGCCGCCGCTCGGGCATGCATCGTCGCGTGTTTTCAGATCAAGCCTTCCCTGGCGTATCCTCCAGGTTGAACTTCTTGACCTTACGCCAGAGCGAGGCCCGGTCGATGCCCAGGATGCGGGCCGCCTGGGTGCGGTTCCCCCCGGCCTGTTTCAGAACCCAGGCGATGTATCGCTTCTCGTTCTCCTCCAGGGTCACGGGTTCGGAGAATCCGGGGCGGGCCACGCGCACGGCCGTCTCGCGCAGGTCTTCGGGCAGGTGTCTGGGCTCCACCACGCCGTCCTCGGCCAGAATCACGGCCCGCTCCAGGATGTTTTCCAGCTCTCTGACGTTGCCCGGAAAGGCATAGCGCGAGAGAATTTTCGGAACATCCGGGGCCAGGGTCGGCTGGGGTTTGTCCATCATGCGCGCGGCCTTGGCCAGGAAGAACTGGCAGAGCAGGGGGATGTCCTCGAGACGCTCGGACAGCGGCGGCACGAGCAGGGTGATCACATTCAGCCGGTAATAAAGATCCTGACGGAACCGCCCGGCCTCGACCTCGTGTTTGAGGTCGCGGTTGGTGGCGGCCACGAGGCGCACGTCAACGGGCACGTCATCGGTGCCGCCCACGCGGCGGATGACGCGTTCCTGGATGGCCCGCAAGAGCTTGACCTGCATGGGCATGGACATCTCGCCCATCTCGTCCAGAAAAAGGGTGCCGCCGGGCGCGGACTCGAACAGGCCCTTCTTCATCCGTTGCGCTCCGGAGAAGGCTCCGGCCTCGTGGCCGAACAGCTCGTTTTCCAGGAGATCCTCGTTGAAGGCCCCGCAGTTGATGGCCAGGAAGCGGGCCTCGGCTCGGCGGCTCAAAAGATGCAGGGTGCGGGCCACCAGTTCCTTGCCTGTCCCGGTTTCGCCCAGAATGAGCACGGTGGAATCCGTGGGCGCCACCTGGGCGATGGCCTGCTTGAGTCGTCGCACGGGCGGGGAATCGCCGATGATCGGCAGGGGCTCGGAGCGTTCGCGCATGCGTTCGCGCAGTTCCCGGACCTCCTGGCGCAGACGCCGCTTCTCCAGGGCCTTCTGGACCAGCAGGCGGGCCTCTTCGATCTGGTAGGGCTTGGCCAGGTAATGATAGGCCCCCCGGCGCATGGCCTCAACGGCCGTCTCCACCGTGGGATAGCCGGTGACCACCAGGACTTCCGTGTCCGGCCAGAGCTCCTTGGTCCGTTTGAGCACGGCCAAACCGTCCACTCCTTCCATCATGAGATCCGTGAGCACCAGATCGAACTCGTTCTTCTCCAGTTCGGCCAGGGCCTGGCGGCCGTCGTCGGCCTGGCTCACTTGGCAGCCCATGCGGCCGAGCACATGGGCCAGATTCTTGCGGGCGATGGGTTCATCGTCCACCACCAGAACCAGGGAGGGAATATCTCGCATCACGCCTCCTCCAGTTCGGGCCGCTCCAGCGGCAGCCGGATGGTGAAGACCGCGCCCGTCTGACCGTCCTGGCGGTTCTCGGCCACGATGGTTCCGCCGTGTTTCTTGATGATCCCGAAGACGATGGACAGGCCCAGGCCTGTGCCCTTGCCCACCTCCTTGAGGGTGTAGAAAGGATCGAAGATGCGGCCCAGGTTTTCGGGTGCGATCCCCGTGCCCGTATCGGCCACGCGGATCACGGCCTGGTTGGCGGCCGTATCGGCCTCGGCCTGGATGGTGATCCGGCCCGGCGAGGTCTTGATGGCCTGCATGGCGTTGATGAAAAGGTTCAGGAAGACCTCCTGCATGCGCTGGGCGTCCATGAGCACCATGAGTTCGGCCGGGATTTCGCGCGAGATGTCCACTCCGGCGGGGAGTTGGCTGGTCACCAGACGCATGGAGCGTTCCACTACGGCGTCCAGGGGCACGGGCTTGAGCGAGAAGTCCGTGACCCGCGAAAACTCCAGCAGGCCTTTGACGATGTCTCGTGAGCGCAGAACCTCATGGTAGATGTTGTCCAGGAGTTCCCTGGTGAATTCGTCCTCCCGGATGACGCCCTCCTCGCGCAGAATTTGGCAGGAGGTGGATATGTTGTTCAGGGGGTTGTTCAACTGATGGGCGATCCCCGAGGTGAGCACCCCCAGAGAGGCCAGCTTTTTTTCCTGCACGAGTTGATTCTGGCGCTTCTCCAGTTCCACGATCATGCGGTTGAAGGCCTCGGCCACGTTGCGGGTTTCGTCTCGGGTGGCAGGCACCGGCAGGGGGCTGAAATCGCCTCGGGCGATGCGGGCCGTGGAGCGTCCGATGAGCTGCAAGGCCTGGATGATGCCCCGGCCAACGAACCAGACGAAGGCCAGACCCAGGCCCAGTGCCCCGAAGATGGACAACAGGAGCTGGCGCTTCAGGCTGTTGACGATATTCAGGATCGTGATCCTCTGGGCGGCCACGAAGCGTTGGGAAGTCTCCACCAAGGCCTTGCCCTGTTCACGCAGGTCGTTGCGGGCGGCCTCGGCCAGGGCCTTGTCCCCGCCGTCGGAAGTCAGTCGGAGCACGCCGTCCTTGTAGCGCGTCAGCAGGTTGCGAAGGCCGGCGAAACCCATGGTCCCGGGCCGACTCTCGGCCTCGGCCGAGGCGATGTGCTTGATGCGCTCAAGCCCCAGATCGGCGTAGCGCAGGCTTTCCCGGCGGTCCTCCTCCTGGGCGTAAAGCAGATAGTTCTTTTCGTAACGGCGGACTTCCAGGATGTCGTTGGCCAAGTCGTCGACCACCTCGGCCAGACGCAGGGCCTCGTCGATCTGCACGAGGTGATGGTAGGACAGCGCGCCCAGCAGCCCCAGGCCCAGCAAGGCCACGACGATGCCCAGGACGACTTTCTGGCGGATAGTCAGGGCGAAACGGCCGTCGGGCAGGATCATGACGAGACTCCTTGTTCCAAGGCCGAAACCAGGGCTTCGCCGATGTCCCGGGCCAGGATGATCTCGGGCAATCCAGGGGTGCTTCGGCGCAGCAATTCCACGTCGGCGGCGTTCTCGGCGGGCAGGATCACCTGCCGCACTCCGCCGCGCACGGCGGCCAGGAGTTTTTCCCGCACCCCGGCCACGCGCAGAACTCGGCCGGAGAGCGAGATTTCGCCGGAGAGAGCCGCGTCGGCGCGGGCGGCGCGGCCGGTGAGCAGGGAGACCAGAGCCACGGCGATGGTCAGGCCTGCCGAGGGGCCGTCCTTGCTCACGGCCCCGGCCGGGATGTGGATGTGGATGTCCTGGGTGGAGAAGAAGTCGGGATCCACGCCCAGTTCCGGAGCCCGACCCCGGATGTGGCTCAGGGCGATCTGGGCAGATTCCTTGAGTATTTCGCCCAGGGAGCCGGTGAGAAGGAGTTGCCCGCTGCCGGGCATGCGTGAGGCTTCCACTGAGATCAGTTCCCCGCCCGCGTCGGACCAGACCAGACCGGTGGCCGCGCCCACGCGGGGCGTCGCGGCGGCCGCTTCGTGGCTGAAGCGCGCCGGGCCCAACAGGGAGGCGGTCAGCTCCGGGTCGATATCGCCCTCGAAGCCTGGCTTGCCTTGTTCCAGGCAGGCTCGGGCCAATTTGCGGCATACCCGGCCGATTTCGCGGTCCAGGCCCCGCACCCCGGCCTCGTTGGTGTGCTCGCGGATGATCAGGGACAAGGCCCCGGTGGTGAAGGTGGGAAAGGGCTGGGTCAGGCCGTGTTCGCGCAGTTGCCGGGGCACAAGGAACCGCTCGGCGATTTGCAGCTTTTCGGCCTCGGAATAGCCCGAAAAGGAGACCACCTCCATGCGGTCCAGCACCGGACCGGCCAGGCGGGCCGTGCCGTTGGCCGTGGCGATGAAGAGCACCGAGGAGAGGTCGAAGGGCACGTCCAGATAGCGGTCCAGGAAGCGGCCGTTCTGCTCCGGGTCGAGGATTTCCAGCAGAGCCGAGGCGGGGTCGCCTTTGGCGTCCTGGGCGATCTTGTCCATCTCGTCAAGCATGAACACGGGGTTCTTCACACCCACGGCGCGTATGGCCTGGATGATGCGGCCGGGCAGGGCGCCGACGTAAGTCCGGCGGTGGCCGCGCAATTCGGCCTCGTCGCGCAACTCGGCCAGGGACAGGCGGCAGAACTTGCGGCCCAGGGCCTCGGCCACGGCCATGCCCACAGAGGTCTTGCCAACGCCGGGAGGGCCCGTGAAGCAGAGGATGGGCGAACGGGAGCCATAGTGCCGCGCGGCGTCCTTGAGAATGTCGCGCACGGCCGAGCGCAGTTCGTCCAGTTCGATGGGCTTGGAGAGGTAGTGCACGGCGCCGGTCTTCATGGCCTGGACCGCCGTGTCCACGGTGGCGTAGCCGGTGACGATCATGATCTTCGTATTGGGTGAAACCTTGCGGGCCTCGGTCAGGAGGGTCATGCCGTCCATCCGGTCCATCTTGAGGTCCGTGACGATGCAGTCGAACTCCCAGCGTCGGACCTTTTCCAGGGCCTCCTCACCGTTGGCCGCCACCTCGACCTGATAACCCTCGCGACTGAGAATGTGACGGAGGTTGGAGCGGGCGATAGGTTCGTCATCGACCACCAGGATGGAGGCCGGGCGGCGCGCGATCATGGTCCGTTGCGCCAGATACTCCAGAACACGGTCCTTGACCTGGCCGAGCCCCGCATGGCTGCCGTCGAGCACGGCCTCGGCCCGTTTCAGGTCCAGGTTGTCCTGGGTCAATACGTTCCAGGGCAGGGAGAGCAGGTAGTCCACGTAGTTGGAGCCGATGGCGTACTCGGCCACCGAGGGGTCCGTCTTGGCCAGGCGCTCCAGTTCGGCGTCCACGGCACGCCGGGCGGCCTCCGGCAGGTCGGCCTTTCCGGCCTTGGCCTTGAGCCCCTCCAGCCCCTCGACTGCTTCGGGACGCTGCTCCTCGTTTTTGCGGAAGAAGATCATCGGCCCCTCCCCGGAACGGTGTTGCGGAATCGAACTGTTGTTGCAGGAGCGAACAGCCGCATTTTCTTGAAAAAAATCAAAATATCAATGTGATACATATTTTTATACTCCTGATCGTTCGTTTTTGCAACGGGATTCGTTTCGCGCCTTGGTTCACCTTTTTAAATAAAGTCATTCATTCAAAGCCATTATGACGAAAAATCGAGTTGGCACGTGAATTGTTATGGCTGGGACGGTTGCAACAATCAAACCGGGAGAAATCGGTATGGCGACCATCCGTGAAAAAATGGAGCGCGTGTTCGTGGCGGTGGCCTTCGCCGAGCGCGACGATCGGGAAGAGGCCGTGCGGCTGGCCAAGACCGATGAGGAACGGCAGGAACGTCCCGCGGACTCCAAGCGCCGCGACAAGCGCCCCCGCGCCGTGATGCGGGCGGAGTAGCCGCATGCCCCGGAACATCGCCAGGCGCATCTGGGCCGGATTGTCGCGGCCCAACGGCATCCGGGTCCGCAAGGGCCCCGGGGGCCGGGACCGCTTCGCGGACTACGCCGAAGCCCTGGCCCTGGCCGAGGCCGGCGAGCAGGCCCTGGCCGGAGGCGTCATTCGGCGCGGCGGTTCCGGCCGCAAGCGCATCCTGATCGTGGGCCATGGACACTCCTTTTCCCCCCGCCTGGCGGAATATGCCCTGGGGTTGGCCCAGCGTCTGGAATACGGCCTCGTGTTTCTGAACGTCGGCGACCCCGGGGCCGCCGCGTCCACCCCGCAGATGAACGCCTATCTGCGCGACGGCTTTGTCCGCCGTTCCGGCGAGGAGGTCCGCCCCTGGCTGCTGCTGGCCACGGGCCGGGGTTTGGAGGCAGGGCATGTGGTGCGTTTCGGCGATACCGCCCGGGAGGTCGAGGGACTTTGCCGCGACCTGCATCGGGTCGAACTGATTCTGAGCGATCCGGGGGAGGGGGCCAAGCTGGAAGGCCGGGCGCCCTCGGCCCTGTTCACCGTGGATTGAAGGAAACCATCCCGTTCCGGACGAACGGGTCACACAACCTGCAGGAGGAAGAAGATCATGGCGCAGCCGACC